>Ga0209611_10004416_pt1 | contig 24059 bp, 16 predicted proteins | sample S1TSphgellanicum_3_FD_187693 | JGI IMG/M metagenome (GOLD analysis project Ga0209611, IMG submission 187693) | Host-associated microbial communities from peat moss isolated from Minnesota, USA - S1T2_Fc - Sphagnum magellanicum MG (SPAdes) (version 2) | ecosystem: Host-associated > Plants > Peat...
GGAGTTCCTCCGGGACTCCAACTCTCACCAACTCCCAATGTGGGAGTTCACTTGGGAGTGTGAGGGTTCACTCCCTCACACTCTCTGGACTCTTTGCACTCTTTGCACTCTTTGCACTCTTTGCACTCCCGGGAGCATGTGATGTGCCTCCCGGGTCTACTACTAGGCTCACAACCTTGCAACCCCTTTGCCTTGGTCGTAAGCCAAAGGCTAGGGTTGCGACACCTCCCCTTAAACTTGGGGTGGAAGATGTTGCATTTTGTACTAATCTTCAATGGAACTAACCACCACACACCCAAGAAAAAACAGACATGCAAGTTATGTCATGAACACAACGTTTTAGCACCCACATTCATCATCATGGCCTAGCCCCAACTAAGTTGGAAAATAGGTGGTCCTTCACATCAACTCATAGCACAAATTGGTTGGACACAATAACATTAGTATTGGCCAAGGGTTTTCCCTTGGGTAATTTTTCGTAAACATTCCAACTTAGCTTGGGTTCCTCGACAAGTTGAAATGTCTACATGTGTACTTGTTCCAACTAGTTCATTCCCCTTCTCCCCATTAACCTTGAATGTTAGTGGCTTCTTTCCTACAAGTGGGATGTACCGACTATCAATTTAATTTCCATACAATCAATGAAATGAACTTAAGGACCCACTGAAAACTAATTGATTTGTCTTTTGTTTGGATTTGAATTACGAATTAATGGTAGTCTATTTTTTGGCAGTGGGGCCAAAATGTCACTCACCACCAAAGCTTGATGTTGACTTAGTCTTGGTTGCCATCCTAATATTCTTTTGTCCTAAATTCGGCAAATGTTGACCATCATGCACAATAGCCCTAACATGAATAATGGTGTATCCCACCAATTGGGTATTTGACTATTGGTTATCACATGGATGTGTAACATATGTAAAGAATACCTCCATGTCTCCAAGTGTTCATAATTCACTCCTTCTATCAAATTGAACCCTGAAAAATGATTTTTTTGTGTTCTGGTCTTGTCCCTTCCCTATGTTAATGACTATACCCTTCCCATCATCTACATCACCTTTGGATGTAGGTGGCAGTTTTATTGAAAAAAAAACATACACAAACCATTCATGTGCCTAAAGCAACAAACATAAAGACCCACCAATTCATCAACATTATCATAACAACTAAATGTCCCTACCTTCTTGGTGACAATTGCCCATCAAATGCAACACATTGACTTTGCTAAAAACCCATCTAAATATTTTACTTTGAATCAACCTACGTCCCTCTTTAGATCCATTACAGGTTTAATTCTAGCCCACCCAAACATCATTGAAATGACACGAATTCTAAGCACTTCAACAATATCAACGTAAATTAAAGCCAATGAAGATAATTTTAGTTTAGTCCGAACTAGATTTATCAACATATCAACTATAAATTGACCAATCAACAAACACACACATCAACCAATGCATGAAAAAGACAACTACCTAGGTATTGCCTTGCCTAATTACTAACAAGTACCTTATTAAAAAAATATTGCTTCCACATATAGCCCCACCAAAATTCCATTGGGGTTCCATTGACATTCCACTTATGTTTCACTTTGGTTCCATTTGGATCCATTCTAGGTCCACTTTCATTCCACCCAAAATCCATAATATAGATTCCAACATTGACCAAGTGCCTTCAACTTGGGTTTCACTTGCATGTAATTTATAGTGTACACCTCATTTCAACTCCATATGCATTAAATTTCCAACCACCCTATGTCCACCTACATTCCATTTGGAGTTCACTAGACTTCTAAACTTGGATCATGACATTTCAAAAATCTCCACATTAAAAAAACACATGTTTATTGTCTTAAGTTAGTATGAATTAAAGGGACATACCGGTTGAAAACTAACCATATGCATACAATATCAAAACACATCAAATATTACATCATGATACCAATTATATGGCCTACCTTTTTAATGACAACTACCTCACAAGATGTGAAGCATTAGCACCATAACTAAGCACCATGTGAGATTACATTATTCCAATGTCATTTTACAAGTGTATCCCACCTAGTTTGACATGGTAACATTTGCATTACACTAATATGGATCCATTATGAATTCGCATACATTCCACCCACACCCCATCCAAGTTCCCAACATTCTACATGACACTTTAATTCAACTTTAACTCCACTTACATTTGGGGAATGTTATTTTGTGAGCTCATGAATATGAGCCCATGAACATAAACATGAAAGAATATTCTTAAAATATTCGATCCATGTCAAAGGGCATATTCTTTAACACATGAGAATATTTTTCTATGTCATCAAGATCCACATGGCATTCCATTGCTCCAATTTAAGGGAATTTACATGGTTCCAATGTGTGTAATCTCCCATTCCAAACGTATTTAAATTAAATACCAATCATGGTATTTAACTATTAAGATTGTTCACATGATTTTTTTATTGTTTTAATTGTATAATAAAAGACCTTTTTTATCATCTTAAAATCATGTGAGGCTTGGCAAATGGCATAAAGGTGTCATACTCTCCTCCCAAAGAGTGGACCCAAAAAACAAACATGAAGAAAACCTAATGATATGGACAACCAAGATCCATGTTAAGTATAATGGAGTTAATTACTTCAATGAGAGGAGAAGACCTAATCCTCTTATGTTTTTAAGTTTATTATAAATAAAAACCTTATGATATTAACAACATTTGATGCTAAAATTTAATATTGAACACATAAAACTATTTAATTATTCATAAGATTTAAAACAACATTTGCATGCAGATTTTGTGATTGTTCTAGCATTTATAAACGTTTTATAAGTTGTCAATCCCATGAAATGGTCCATTAAACTTTCATGATAACAATAAATGCACAAATTGAATAGACATTTATAAAAATGTGACCATTGGAGATGTATGCAACTGTGGAATATTTTACACATCGAATATTGTTTTTGTTGTGAGCTTCAAAGGGTTAATCAAAATTAACCCAATTATTAATTCATTTGTTCATTTGCAACATGTCATCATATCCATATCCATGACACTTTTGTCAAACATTGCCAAACTTGGACTTGTACCTATCTGTAGAAAAAAAATTTGAAAATTGTAGATGCAAAATACCAATCAAAGGCTGGATATTAAGCATCTTCTAATCACTTGTAGGATTAGAAGATATATGGGACGATGATAAAAATGTTTATCCCAAAGTTTATGAATAGCTTGCAACAACCGCTTGAAAATAATTGTTAACTTGTGGATGGCAGAAATCAAACAAGGCAAAATATGACTAAAAGAATGGTAGAGATTCAACTTGAAGTGGAATGCAAATGGCTAATGAGTCGGATATGATGAAGACATTTCATTAGATTGAGGATTCAAATTACTTTTGGAGGAATGAACTTAGGATGTAGTTTTATAAATTAAAGATTTTTGGGAAATTTTTTTTTCACGTAGAGAAATTGAGATTGTTGTTGTAAAATAAAATAAATACAATGAGTATTGAGAGTTTTATTGGGTTTCAAACCATAGATTTTCTTGTTTTCCATTTTGAATTTCTACATTTAATATTACATATGTTTCATATATTCAATTCTAAGTAAAGAAAATAATGAGATTACTTTAAATTGTTGTGTTTTTCTTATTGAATTATGAATCTTGATCATAGGTTTTGATTATTAAGGATAATAGAGAATCTAGGAAATAAAGAAACAATAATTGTAATAAAAAAATGTGTGAAAACAATCTACAAAAGAATTAAAATGAATAAAACCATAGATTATGAATGTTATAAGTACTTTTGAAAATATAATTTGTATTGTTCTGTTAGTAGGCAAAAGGCAATTCTAGATAAAATGTGTGCCTACCAATAATCCATGGTCAACACACCTAATGAACCAAAATTTCAAAATGTTGTTTCACCAATAATGTGACTACCTACTTGAATCTACAAACATGTCAACTTTCACTTGTATAACATATATGTTGATCATGCCTAACCCACAACATTATAGCAAGCTTTCTCACAAACCTTGACACCATGAATAATGATGCTTTCATTTCCTAACATTAGCTTTCAAGTGCAATTGTTGAGGGATGTCAAGACCATAAACCTTTTGATTTTCGTAAAACATCTTCCAAAACTCTTTTCTCACATTTAATGTAGTTTTTTCATGTGGTAAGTATTGACAATAATTCAAGGAATAACAAACAATAGTTCCAACATTGCAAATGGATTCTTCAAACAACAATTTGTCCATCCTTAACATGGAAACATCAAAGTCCAAGGCCTTTCTCTTTCTCTTGTGAAAGGTATATTGCTTTTTCTTAACACCAATTTCACCCTCTGCATCTACATAAGATATATGACTATTGTCATATGATTTGAAAAAAGCTTTCAAAGAATGCTCATGAATAATTGTCTATGAAAATGGTCACTTCCAAATACTCATTATTGTCGATATGTCATTAGGGCAATACAAGTTAAACAATCCAACATGATCTTCACCCAAATCATCATCAAGTGCTACCTCCTTTGGGTTAGATGCAATTACTTGCTTTTTAACAACAAAAAAAATTTCAACATCTACAACACCACATTTAGTTCCTCTCCAAATACATCATCTTAATGAAGGTACATTTGTGTTGCTACCATGACCACTTCTTCCAAGAGTATGTAAGTTGTTTGCCACAACACTACTATGCCCATTAGAGCTTTCATCAGTCTTGTGGGAATCACTAACTCTACATTGATACCAACCATGCAAAGCTAAGCATTATTGTAGTGGCAATCATAGTTAGTATGGTGAATTGTTATTTTGTTAAGTGGGTTGTTTTACAAAATGGAAGTTTTTTTTTTCCCATCCTCCCTTAAGTTGTGATTGTTTCTAAGATGAACAATAAAGATGAGCCATTGTCTTTTTTCTCTTATAAGGTCCTAATTGAGAACCTTTCTATATGTTGCTAGAACATGGTTGTTGGAACTTATTTTTGCTAATTGTTGCAAAATGGAGGTTTTTTTTTCCCTAAGTTGTCATTGTTTCTAGGATGAAAAGTAAAGATGGGTCGTTATTGTTTGAATTGTCTTACAATGTCAATTTCTGAACCTTTATGTAACTAGAGCATAAAAGTTCAATTGAACTTTTATAGAGGGTGTGTGCTGTGGATTGTGGGCTAGGTCATGGCGGAGATTGGTTGTGACCAGGTGTAATACATGGGTGCATGTGCTTTGTGTATGCATGTGTGTGTTTGCCTTTGTGAGTTCTGTAACCTCAATTCCCCTATCTAAACTTCAATTCAAGAAACCTAAATTTCACCATTTGGGCAAAAGTTCAAAATGCCCTCTCTCAATTCAACTCACAAAAGGCATATATATACACAAAAATTCCTAGTTATCCCTTCAACAACTCCCAAAGGGTGATGTATATACAAAACCCTTTAAAGCTATCCCCTTTGAGAATCCACTTCAAGGGGATTTTTGTATCGAATGGTTTTTCTACAGGGGATTTCTAAGTTTTTTCCATGTCTTGCAGGGGAATCTGCAAGAAAATGGTGGATTACACCATGTAAAACAATATATGGAGGGCAAACTGAAAAATGTGCATAACACAATGGGGAATTGATGAATGTTTTCGAGGTTCCCAGAGCACAACCCCAATTTTTTTGTTGTGATCTGTAGCCAAAGTGGCGATCATTAGTACTCCTGAACATGTAGAAAAAGTAGCGGTCATTCATTCGCTAGGAAGAAGATTTAGCCAAATCTGGCTATAAACCAGAAATAAAGTACAAATCTTTAATCATCTTTCTACGTCTTTGGCTACTCAATCAAAACCAAGTCTACCAATCTGGAGATTCTGAGTGGTGGGTAGACTCCAGATTGGTTCAGATTGTAGAGTCGGGCTTATCCCTGGATAATTCTCTGGCAGTTAATGGAATTTAGTGGAACAGGCGATTGACCAAGACGAGGCCACACACGGTTTCTGTTTGCTTGGACGATTAGCCAATACAGGGTTTCTGTTTGCTTGGACAATTAGCCAATACAAGGTCACACCAGGTTCCTGTTTGCTTCGACGATTGGCCATTACATGTTTAGGGCATTCTCAAAATAAGGGGCCTAGGACAAGGCCATAGCCGAATCTGGCCCCACATTTTGGGAATGTCCACCACCTTAGGGCTTTACCTATCACAAGGCAAAATTTATCATGAACAAAAAATCCTATGTAGATCACAAGGTGTATGAATGGGAGGGCTCTTGTGCCTACTCCTCAATAGTGGGAGGGTTCTTACACCTATAATAAGTAGGCATAATTTTCCTCCCCCAGTTGAGGAGTAGGCATAATATCCCTCCCAATTTCTAGGGGGGAAATTCATCGAAGTGCTTCACAAGGCCACACCAGGTTTCTGCTTGAGCAATATAGGCCACTCAGGTAGATACCCATTTGTCTCATTAAGACGAAAACCGTGTTTGTAAAAAAAGCAGGGATGGGAGCCAATCTCATTGGTGTTATAGATAAGCATTTACAGGCTTGGGGACGAGAAACAAGACTAGAACAAGCTGCTCTAGCATGATCAAACCAAAATTTAGAGAAGAAGAATCGATGTATACGACAAGATGACCTTCAAATGTGACTAGACTTGACAGACCAGCTTGTCGTCGTCGACGAACTGCTTACAGTAAGATCCATTTATAGCACAGCACCTATTTTGCATGCCAAGTTCAAGTTTGAGATCGAAGCAGCAAGACGCATGCCCATGTGGAGGAAGTCTTTCGGAGTAACATTTGCACGGATTTCGCAAGCAAATGCGTTTCACATGTGCAGCATTTGCAAGGTCATTCAGGTCCGCCACGCAGAAATCCTGCTGAGGATCAGCTGGGTCTGCGTCTTATCGCCATAAACAAAATCAGACTGTAAGATGGCAATTTATAACATCAGACAGATGGTCATATTCTCCTCTACTACTCATTATTAGATTGCTTGTCTCCCAAGTTCTCCTTTTATTTTTTGGCAATGGGTCATTTTGATGCCCCATCACCAAAAACAAACTGAAACTTGGGAGGGTCTAACAGCAGTTAGATTACCTGGCCTTTGGCTCAGCCATGTATAGGTAAGAAGGAAAGAACTTTTGGGCAAAGGATCATGGGATAAAGTGCGTGCTATTAGGAACACCCTTGGGGAACCCATTAAGAACTTTGGGAACATCATGGAGAACCCATTAGCAACCTGAGGAAAATCATTGAGCACATATGGGAACACAAGAATGAAAAAATTCCGTCCCTCAACCCACCCGAAGGAAAAAAGATGAACCTTCTTGCAGACATGTTCGGTCCTCTCATTGATTGCATGCATAATCTAATCCTAAACATGGTTGCCACCATTTTTTAAACCTCAGCTAATACCCCTTCTACAAAGCATATGGTACCTATTCAGGGGCACATCTGCATTTCATGATATGTGTAAAGGATGTCAATTGGGTGTGAAGCATTCTCATGTCACCCATCCAAATTTTTGGACAAGTTTCCCTTACTTTCCCACTCGTAATATACTAAACTCTGCTGCTGGGCCGTTGAGAAGAGTTTGTCTGTGAGTGGTGAAAACAGAAAAACACATGTGGGTCCATGAAAGCACAGCAGTTGTGGAATCTCTTTGAAAGAAATTTGTGTTGGGCTCCCCCTTCGATAAATGGACACAAAGTGATCATGAATTGCCAAGGTCAGACTAAAACCCTAAACCAAGGCCACTAAACCCTAAATCCAACAAGGTCACTAAAACCCTAAACCCGAAACTATTGGCAATGTGCACACAAAACATCTATGGTACCATTTTGAAGTGTTTTGATGTATGTCACCACATGAGTGCCAGAAGAACTCTGCTTTGTTGAGACTTCCTGGAACTCTTGAGCCACAGTTTCAATACCAAAGTTGTGAACAAAATCCCCATTAAAAAGACAGGTTTGCTCATAATCAGGGTGTTATACAGATGATTTGCAGGGCAAGGAAAACTGGAATAGATTGTTGTTGACTCATGCACATCATGTATCACTCCAGTCATCCTCATCATCCTCTTCATCACTTCCAGCAAAAGCCTGCAATGGAGTCGACATTGTTCAAGATGGCTCCTTATACCACCATTAAGAGCAACTCTAAGAATCCCTTGATATGAACATATAGCTATGAAATTGCAGAGAAATCTCCAACTGGCAACACAGAGAAGGAAACATAATGATGAGCACTGTCGTAACCTTGTGAGAACCACCCACAAAGTATCAGACCATCATCACCTTCACCTTGAATAGCAGTGCTGAAAAGGTTGTGGTGACACGCACCTGTCGGATTGCATTTGCTTTCTCCAAGATGGCAGCCACGTTGATGTTTGTGACAGGCCGGACAACTGGCTCCTTCTTTTCTTTCTCTGTGTGTCGCAGATTGAATGACTGGAAAAAGAAGAAAGCTCTAAGTCCTTAGCCCTATATTTGATGGGTTGGTGTAGTAGTACTGTTTGGCAAAGCTCAGTGGAGAAAGGATGACATACTGCAAAGAGAAAAAGATACAGACTAACCTTTGTCCTAATTTGTTCAAGAATGGCTTGCCGCTCATCAGGCAGTGGAAGTGGCCTTATTACAGGTTCCTTGAATGCAACCTTCATCAACTGCCCACTCATATATGCCATGAAGTTAGAAACAAGCCTTCTAAGGAACAATGCACAAAGAATCCTCAAGAATGAGTTGTGGGAACATTCTGTACAAGAGGGCCTCTGGAATTCAAGCACCTGGTTCTGCTTACCATGTTTCTGTCATGTGCTGCAATGGCAGCAGCCAAGGCATCCCTTGTCTCAGCAGTCTTTCTCAATGCAAAACCACCAGCTGAAGGAGGTGGTGGTGGATGGATTGACTGCTTAGGGTGAGTTACTGTTGTCATCGTTGCTGCTGCTGCTGGCTCAATTAAATCCAAGACTTGATTAGATGCTAGCGCCCTATGATGATTTTGCTCTGATGGTTGAGAGTTGATTGAGAGATTGAAGTTGTCCAAATCAATTGTCTCTTCTCGATTAGTGGATTCAGAGAACTCAATGGATTCAGATGGATGGGGAATTGAATCCCTTAGCTGAAGCAATGTTTCTGGATCAGGCCCAGTGGCTGGATGAAGCTCAGAGGTTGATTCTTCAAGTGAGAGAAGGCTTAATCCTGTCCTTGAGGATGCACCTTGCAGGTCATCATTGCTCAGTGCTCTAACAAATATACTGGACACAAGATCAGACAGAGACTCTTCTGAAGACTTTGACAGCAGAAGCGCATCTTGCCTCACTAGAGGACTGTGGTGCACTTCAGTTGGAAATTCAAGGTTGGGTTCATGTTGTAGTCTTCCTGCAGGATTGTTTGAGACAGCTGCCTCCAAAGGAAAATTTGCTGCCTTTACAATTGGACTGGAAGGACTTGCCAAAGGAGAAGGTGATTCCATGTGTACTGTGTGAGAATTGGTTTCAGAAGGAGGTGGTGAACAGGATGAAGACGGTGAATGTGGAGTTGGTGCCAGATTTGGTGGGAGAGAGAAATCAGGAAGGACAAGTTTTGGGGGGAAAACTGGTTCAGATCGGCTCTGCCACCGTAGTTGAGAGCTAGATTCTGACCATACTGAATGTGGTGGAGAATGTGGTGGTGAGTTTGTTTCTGATTGTACAGGCAAGTTGGGAGGAAGAATAAACTCTGCTTTTGGTGGAGGGTTTGGTTTTGACCTCCCTTGCCATTGGAGATTTGAACTTACATCTCCTGTGGATAGTAGTAATTCCTGTGGTTGCAGCTCAGGCAATGGATTTGCATCTGGAGGAGAGCCATGTTGGAAGCTTGATTCTGACCTTGCTTTCTGGACAGAAAACATGGTCGTCATTTCTGCACTGGACAAGGGATGCACAGCACCTGAAAGTGGCAGCGTTCTCTGTTGGAAGCTTGCTTCCACCCTTGCTCTCTGGTTGGGCAAGATGGTTCTGGTCCCTGAGCTTGCTCTCAGTGGTACACTAGACATTTGAAGGAAAGCTGGGCTCACTGATGGATGACGTAAATCATCCGTCCTGTAGCTTGCTGGTGAACCACAGGGAGACTTAACTCCATTAGTCAAAGTTGAACTTGTTGGAATGTTGACTTCTGCACTGATCTGTGGATGCAATTTGCTTTGTGATGGACCCATAGGATCAGCAGATTGCTGTCTCTCTAGTGGAATTTCTCCTGTTCCCAAATCAAAACTCCACCTGCTGCTGCCTCCTTCAGTGATGTCAATTTTTGCTCCCAGGCTCTTTTGGGAAGCCAAATCCAGGCTCCCCAATATCCTTTCTTGAGTCTCCAAAAGAGGGCTTTCCTGTGCACAGTTTCCATCTTCAAATTTCAATTTCCCTGCTTCCATTCTTTCAGCATCGAGGTCAAGTTGTGCTGAAGAACTTGATTGTAAATGAATATGAGGGCTAGGTGGAACGTCCAGTCCAGGCACTGATTTCAAACCATGTGAATCATTTGACTGAGGGCTCCCTGGCAGACTCGGTGAACCTTTGATGATAACACTCCCTGTAGGACTGGATGGAGCACTTGACTCTGGGAAATTCCATCTGGAACCTCCTGGAGGACTCCCTTGAGAAGGTAAGCCAGGACTTGCTGGTTCACCAGGAGGCAGCGCTGCAAATTCACAGCTCACTGGTGAAGCTCCAGGCACATTGTGTCGAGGGCTTGGAAGAGGACTGGATAGACCACTAGACTTGGGGCTATCTTCAGGATTGGGTGCAATTGGTCTCACTGACACACCCAATCTGGATGTTGCAGTAGTGCTCTGCTGCAAACTCAAACAGATATCCATCTCTGACTTTGATGATTGACTGGTTCGAAGCTCAATCCTGGCATCTAATGGAAGCTGGTCTGCTGATTCCAAGTTTGCTATAGAGACAGGGGATAGACTGTGCTCTTGATCTGGTGGAGAATTCACCAGAGTGTGTTGAAGGTTAGGCTCAAGGAATCCAGGAGGGTTAGGAGGCAATGGGTATAGCTTCGGCAATGAAGAGCTGTGAAACAGATTGGAACCCGTGTCTGCAATGATAGGAGCCTGAGATGGAGTTGTTATAGTCAAGGACCTAGAGTTAGCAGGCGAGGGGTCTTCCTGTTCCAAAGGAGGTACTGAGGGGGGGGAGGGTAATGGGGATGTAAGTGGTGGCAAAGAGAGGACAGGACTTTCAGTTGGCGATCGACTGCTAAGGTCTGATTGATAACTTGAGGTCCTCCCATTCAAGTGCGGTGGCTCCAGAAAATCACCCCAAAGAGAATCGTGGGTTTCCTGCGGTGTGATGAGAGGGTACTTGGGTAGTGAAACCAGTACATTGAAGACAGGAGATCTGGGTGTTGAAGGAGTTGAAGGGGCAGAATAACTGGAGACTGACATCAATGAGCTGCTTGCATAAGACAATCTTGAAAGATTTGAGACACTGGGTTCCAGAATAGATTTGCTGGGTGTCCATATGGTAGGGCTACTAGTAGCACTAGATGATGAATCACCAGACAAGATCATTGGGCTGGGTGTTTTTAATGTCAGCATCTGGGACCCATCCCCTGGATCTGGATTTCCATCAAAAATCTCTTCAACATAGACATCACTTACTTCAAGGACTTGAAGAAGTTCCAAGACTTCCAGCCCAGAACATGCATCAGATGTCGACCTATCTCTTCTATCTGGGATCGTATCAAAATTTTCCCTCGCACAAGTGCCTGCCACAGGAGTCCCTTCTTTATCATGAGATTCCAAGGAATGATCAAGCTCAACCATTGGCCTTTCAGACTCAGCTGATGAAATGGATGAATGGGATGGACCTCCAGACACCATGCCCAAGACAGGAGAGGTCTGGTGAAGAGGAGAGGGGTTGATTCTCATCTCATGCTTCTTAGGCTCCTCAGCCACATCGCTGTTAAGATGAGTAAGGCTCAAAGTCTCAAGAGGATGCATTGAATCAGGCTCCTCCTCCACTATAGGAGTTCCTGCTTCAATGGGAATTTTTCTTGCAGACTCAATATGCCCTTCAAGAATCGAATGATTGAGTTGTCTGTTTGTCTGTGCAGCTTCCGAATTTGCACCAACAGACAAAAAACCTTGAATACAAGCTTCAAAATCAGACTCATCAGATCCCATAGTTGTAAGAGCATCAGCAAAGTTATCCCCATCCTCAGTGGAACTCTGCTGTGAAAATCTACCACCACCACCACCCCTGTTTGCTGCCTCCCTAATTTCCAATAAACTCCGCCTCAAAACTTTCCCTGGAGCTCCATTATTGGCATCCAATGATGGTACATGGACCAAAGTTTCTGCAGACATGTGTGCTGATTTACCACCACCCTCCTTCAAACTATGCCTTGAAAGTTTCTCTGTCATCTGCACAGCCTCGGACTCCTCAGCTGCATTTCGCCAGGAGATTTTATCTGCCACGTTTTTCACCCCTCCATCTTCCATTGCAGCATGCTTTGATGGTAGACTGCCCATGCCTGTTGCCTCAAGCTCTTCACTCAAATTCACTCTGGAAGTTTGGTCTGCACTGGTTGTTGGCTGGGTACCCTTCTCTCGTGAAGTTTGCCTTTCTTCTTGCATTAGAATGTTTGTCACCTCAGAATCCTCAAGATCAACAAGGGCAGAAGCATTAGTTGCAGATACTGCCTCATATCTGTTTTGGGTCTCATTCAAATCTGAAGCTTTTCCTCTCAGGTTTGTAACCTCCTGATCTTCCTGCACTTCCCTGGTCTTGTAGAAATTCCCTGCAACAGTAGTAGCAGCCTGATGATCTCTGGCACTACTTTGGGGAGGAACCAGCAGGGCAGCCTCACTGGCAACTATGTCTGCTTCGATTGCAGCACCCTTAGTAGGTCTCAACAACAAAGATGCTGAAGAATCTTCAGCTGAATCTACTGTTCTGGTAGCAGCAGAAGAGTTTCTCCATTGATGGATGCCATCATGATGAGAAACCGGTCCATGGCTACCCAGGTTTGGGTTCTCAAGCTTCAAGCTAGAGGTCAAGTTATGAGGCAGGCCATCAAAATCCTCCAAACTTGCTGAACCATACCGTACCCTGCAGTTTTACATTTATGCAAACATGAGAAAACATGTTACTAGCTATCTGCAGAGGATGATGCAAATCCAGACAAAGAAAATACTAGCAAAAGGAACTTCCCACAAAATTCCAATTACCAACAGTTATCAAAGTTGCTGCCTTCAAGATTCAATTTACACATGCATGTGTCTTTGGTATGGAAGACAACAAACCTGGAAGGCATCTTAGTCATGCTCTTAGGCTGTCCAGAACTGCGCAACCTTCCCCTTCTCTACAATCCAAAACAAAAAGACACTACCACCCTCAGTTCTCATACTATCTTCTAACCTTTGCCATTACATACACACCTGTGAGTCAGTCAATCTTTGATTGCAAATTTCAATTTCAGAAGGCTTTGAACTTGGATCCTAATTTCTAGTAGCATTCTGAGAACAGTTATTAGTGGCAAATCAAATTTGAAGCAGTCCTGCAGACTCTTGTTGTACCTTTTCACGACGGGCTTTCTTGTCCCGTTGTGCACGCTGCGCTTTCATGAGCTCAGAGTTAGCCCATTCTAGCTTGAAGAATGATGGGTCTGTGTACCTCTTCAAGCATGCCCCTGCTGCCCCTGCAACATCAAACCTGGAGCAATATACACATGTGAAACTAAAGCCCAGCAGCTCTCTGTCACACAAGATTGTCTGTCTGTCTGCCATCAATCAGTAGTGAAGGATAGTGTTGATTTCTGTATGTTGATTTGACACTTCTGGTGGTGTGAGTAGGCTGTTGTTTGCTTCTTGATGTGATACTAGACAACACTCCAAACCTTAGTGCTGAGAAATAGAACTTTGATTATCATAGTTTGAAAAAGTTGAGAGTACATGGTGACAAATGGGTACACATACTTGTCAAGAAGGAAGAGTCGAGGTGGCCCTCGGCATTCTTCATAGAAATGACGAATAAAACGAGGAAGATCCCCTTGTGTACAGTGGTTTTGGTCATTCCGGATGGTCGCATGCCAATCAGAGCCTGATCCCAAATTTTTCCATATGTAATTTTCCAAAAGCTCAGAGAAGCACGCACATATAAGAACTCCTATTAAATGCTTATTATAATGTTCACCACAAGTTTAGCCCCAAAAAAAATCTAAACCCTCAAATAACAGCAACCCAGCATTTTTTGCATTGCTACTCATATAAACAAGCGGCACAAACACACCATGAAAAAAAACAACATGGCAAAGTTTTTTACATGACTGAAAGCTTAAAAGATTACCAGGAGAGTAAGCAAAGCGAAGCTGATTGGGCTCGGAAAGCAGAGCTTTTTCAACAACAGGAAGTTCAGCTTCCAGCTGCTGTAACCTAACTATCAAATCATGGCCCCGTCCTCCAATTGCCATCAACTCATCATGTAGATCCCGGAATATCTCAGCTGCAAATCTGTTGACAATGTACCACCCAACAGATGAACACAACCCACCAACCCTCTTTTTCCTTTTGTCATGCATGTTCATTGAACCCTAACAACCCAATGTCTCAGCAATAAAAACCCTATGAATGATCATTGCTGCTTTGAACCTTGGACTGGACTGGAGTGTCCACAGCTCAAGGTCCCATGTGATGTACTGCAAGTACATATTGATTTGCACAATTTTTCTTTTGCCAGGGAGAGAAAGGAAGAACTAGAGCCACATAGCAGCTACACATCCTGCCATTCCTTTAGGGTTTCAAAAAAACCCGGCAGCACAAAACTCTGGCGGCACAAACCGTGAAGAGAGAAGAAGAGCTGCTTACTCTGCAAGGTCGCCCAGCTGACGGACAATGCCCACCAGGCCGGCCATGGCCACACCCTCCAAGAGTCCTTCAGGATCATCGCGAGCAGCTGAGCGATAAAGCTCGGGGTTGGCCAAGCTATGCTCACACCGCACTTCATACCTCACCAGCGGCATTTGGGAGGGAGCAGCCAGTCCCGCTCCCCGCTACCGCTGATCTTCAACACCCCACCCACACACACACACACACTCTCTCTCTCTCTCTCTCTCTCTCTCCACTACCTCTAAATGTCAAGGCACACAAAACTTCTCGTCTTCTTCGTATCCCTAAAGCCGCAACAACAACTCTTTCACCGAACTCCGACGCCCATATTTCCACCTCCAGCAGCTCCCACGAAAAAAGACAGCTACGTACCCAAAGGCTCCAGCTCCTCCTCACAGCAGCTCCGGAGCTTCAGTACGTCTAGCCGGACGTGATCTATGAGCTTCTCAGAGTAGTAGAAGCCTCCCATGAGAAGTAAAAATAATCCTCCACCTCAATGTACTCTCTTCCTTCTACTAACTACTCCTCCACCCCAATGCCAGCATTCCTCCACACGCAACAAGGAGTCGTCATAATCCAACTCCACATGAGTCCCGCGGGGATTTGACTTAGCTAAAACCCCAACACAACTCTGCCACGAAACCACAAACAAAAATATGAGATGGGTTTTTCTTTGGGGGCGGGGGGGTTCTTCTGCAAAAACAAAACTGCACAGCAGCTGCTGCTGCTGCTGCTACCACCCGCAATTCCGAGCTACATTATTATGTTACTGCCTCACATCATGACGTAAATAGTGAGAAGAGACTCTTGATTCAGAGAAACACACCAAATACAGTTGTGGTATTCAAAAGCACTTTGCATGGCCGATGACTGAAATGCAACTGGAGGACAAAAATTATTACTATGAGAAAAGGAGCAGACGAAGAAGAAGAAGAAGAGAGAAGAAAGAAGGGTAGTGAGTACTAGAGCTGCTTGGAGATGGAGTGGGATCCGTTAGCGTGGTAGGCGCCAAGCCGTGGTGGCGCTCAAGGTGGTGGTGATGGCGGGGATGGGGGTGAGGGGTAGCTAAGCTACGTGTGAGTGGGAGTTTAGTTCCATAGTGTTCGGCACCGAATCCGTTACGCCGGCAAACCCACCACCCGCCGTTGTTTCGCATCTTTTCCGGCGACGCACGCACGCACGCACGACACAAGGTGGTGGGCGGAGGTAGGTATTTAATTATCAATGGCAAGCTTAAAAACCACCAGCGTTGTTGGCAGGTTCTTGAATTTCAGCAGGTTCAGGGCAGTAGGTCATAAGACCAGGTTTGGCGGGGGGGCGGGGGGGGCGGGTGGGGGTAGTTAGAGCCTGAATTAGAGGTGCTGCCCCATTTTTAAATGGTTTGACTTTTTAGGTATTTCAGTATGTTTTATTAAAATATATAAGTAAATCTGACCCTTAACCTTTTCGACAAGTTATTGCACTCGATCGGTTATACATGATTAATTTTACATAATATTTATTTGTAGTGGGTGCATGCATTAGTTGAACAAACTAATTCTATTTTTATTCTATCTTTTTTGAACTTTAGTTGTGTGTAATGGAGATGAAATTGGATTTTGTCTTAAATCGACTTTAAATTCTTTGTGTGCAAATTATTAGTAAAAAATCCAAAAATTCAGATTCAAAATCAGACTGAAGGTTCCATTATAAAATAAATAAATAATTTAAAAACATTTACAATCATCCTTGTGAATGTTTTGTTTTTGGGAATGTTTCACCTCATATTTTAAGGAATTGTGAGGAACTTGTGACACACTCCTAACTCTCAGCATTAGAAGGGATAAAGGGGCGTGCTGAAGCTCCAGGATGAGACTAAAAAGAGTGACAAAATATCATGAAAAACAATTTCTCAAATTCTATACAAAAATCCATTGACTTTGTAACACCCCAAACCTCCAGCCAAAGAAATTGAAGGCAGTCAGTACAAAAAGTACTCCTACTGCCATTCTTTTTCCCTCAGTTTGCTCTTTGCCCCCTTTGTTAGCCTTGCCTCCTACCAAGGCAACTCGATATTGTGTTCAGATTCATTATAGAGTATAGTTAGTTAGCTTCAGGGATTTTGGCCCCTGTGTAATAGGTCTATTTTTATATGAGGATTTTTGAAACATGATATTTTAGCTTGTGTTTGAAACTTGAGATTAGTTATAGAGTTATAATATCTTGAAGGATTTTGGTTTCTTTTAGAGGATTTTTTTGAAGTTTATATTTTTGCATGGTGAAATATTTGAGTTTTCATAATTCTTCTTTTGCATTAAGATACTTTTTTAAAAATGTAAATGGCAAGGTCACAGTGTGACACACCTGTTGCTAGTTTTTATTTTGTGATAACCTAGGTCCATTGCACGTTTTGGGACCCATGCTATACATGGTTTGGACATGTTAAGGGTATCATTAGGGGTATGTAACATGTCATTGGGCATGTTATGTGCCTTTTGAAACATTTATAAGATGGAAAGTTATGGGTGCCAAACATGCTCGGGTATCACCCAATTTGTTTTAGAAAATATGAATGGGGGCAAAGGGCAGACTGGGGAAAAAAAAATGGCAGTAGTTCTTTCGTACTGACTACATTCAATTTCTTTGGCTGATTTAACATTTTCCCAGACCTCCAGAATTACCCTACACTCAAAAGTTTTTATTACTCATGAATCTTTTGTTCCAAAGCTTGGGGTGAACCAACACCCAAGGTGATATAACATGGCAAAAATCCTAAAATCCATTTAATTTTTTTTAAACATGAACATTTGTCGCCACATTTTGACTCTAATTTTTAGTTGGGTAGCATTTTTTTTTACTAATCTTTCCACTTCTTATAAGCAGGTTCTTCTAAAAACCTATCACAATTTAATGCTAGAATCCTTATTAGGATGCTAGCCAATGATGCAACATCAGAAAATTGAAAAATAATAATAGTAATGGCCTTTTAGGTGTAAAATAGGTACACAAGTGCCATCCATCATGATTCATGCCATGATATTCTTTCCATTGTTTTTATTACACATGTAATTTACATTTTACACTATTAACAATATATTACACACATATAAATGAACATGGGATTTTTATTTTTTTTAATTGTGATGTAATAAGTCACAATGCTGATCATCCACAACAAAAATTAGCCAAATTTTGGCTACATGTCAGAAAGGAAAGTAAAAAAGTTTCAGAATATTGCTATATTTTCGAGTACCTGCTAAAACCTCTTGTCTAAATAGATTTTGCCACAAATCTAGTGACTTTGGCATATTTTTCCACAAATATCATTTTTATTAAGTGCATTGGATTTTTTTTGACCAAGTTTCAAAAGTTTTCCACAAATAAATGTCGCATATGAGTCAATTTTTTGTGACGAATTTTGCAATATTGCAACCTAAACTTTTTTTCTTGAAAGGGATCTAATTCTTTGTTTTTAAGAGGAAACAAATGGAAAAAATTTTGAACAAAATTATTTTTTCAGTAAATTCTGCCACATTTCTACACAGTTTTTAGTTAAATGGGGCGGTTTTATTTTCATCAGTTTTCTACAGTTTGGACAATTTTGTACAAATGTATTGTCAATGGATGCTAGATCCTTTTTTTTGGATGATTACTAGCAATGCTACATCAGGAAAAATTTACTTAAAAAATCAAACACTATGTATGCATTTGTCTATCTATAAAGCAACTTATTATAATTTATTGCTTGACAAAAAAATTCTAAACCAAAAATTGTGCAAAAAGGAAATAAAATGATCTACAGCAAAAATAATAATAATAATAATAATAATAATAACAATAATAGTAATAAATAAGAATAAATAATTTGAAATAAGTTAATTATTGAATCATCTGCATGATTTTTACCTACTTCCAGAGCTTCAAGTTCTAGCCTTCTAAAAGCTAGTTCTATATTATTACTAAGTACTTTTCTGTAGTTTGTGCTTGAACATGACCTTATCTGGCACAATAAGGTCCAAACTACTCAGCCTCTTTCTTCTGGCTACCTATATGTAGCCAAAAAGCTATATATATAAAATTAAAAGTAGTAATGCTTCCTGAGATTTCCAATAGCCATAATTCCAGAAAATTTCAAGGAAAACAACCACAATTCTATACATGGTTTAAGTAAGTAGCCAAAAATACAAAAAAAGGATGTTGAAATTGTTTTTACTTTTATATTTAGCTTGTAACCAAATTTGGCATGAAGGTGTTTGTCAAGCCAAGAGAGTTAAATGAGTAGTCCTTGCCTAAAGGAATGGGCCCAATAAAGGCTATTGATGTTATCATACCAGAAAAAATGCTTTAATTTCAAACTGCACAACCAAATGGGTTGGAGTGGATGGTACATTCTACACACCAAGTTCCAACTGGTATGTACTACCCACCAAATAATGACCATGAGAAATATACAATAAAACTCCCTTACATTGTACACACATAAATGGTAGTACCTAAACTTATCATACCTACTAGCCACCTTAATGACCAAAACACATATGGTAAATTCTTTGATAACTAAATGACCCAATTGAGCATGAGACATGAACATATAGGACAAAAACATAATAATGTTTTTACCTCACTTCAATTGTGACACATACTCAAGTTGAATAAGTTGCCATGAAATTTTGTCAGAAACATGGATAAAATGTGACATAGTCCGTAAGATAAACTCATTATTTTTACCTTATTATTTCATTCATTTCTAGGTAAGATATATACATGTACGGTAAACCCCCTTTATAATCATGCCCTTGGTGATCATTATTTTTATTTTTATTTTTATTTTATTTTTTGTGACACTAAACATTTATGATTTAAACATGTGTAGTCACATTCCAAAAACCCTTTACAAGATTGTAATTATAGGCGAAATTTTTTTTTGCAAAACAATCCTTTTATGCTAAAATAAAGGTGTCAATTATTTAATCCATCCCCAATTTCTTACATGGGTTGGTTATTTTAAGTTTTATTATGCATTAGTAAACTTCAAGAAGGCTGTGATTTTTGCTTATTTTAATGTGACAATTTACATTGAGTTTGAGCTTCTTAATTATTATTAGCTTGTGTATCTTGTTAACTAGATTTTTTTAATTAAGATTTTCTGTTTTTTTTGGCAAGTTCACATATCTTTTGCTTGTCTACACTAAATTATTTTATTTTATATTTTTAAAACTAGATTCATTGTTGTTAGTTTGCACAACTTCACACACAGTAACACTAACATTGCCAAAGAGAACTACAATTTACAAAACTCTATTATTTATTTTAAATTTTCCCCACTATAATCACATTTACCAAAAAAAAAGTTTTGCAAATATTTCGTGCTACTAACAAGTGTGATAGTGACTCTAAAAAATGGTGTTTCTTACTAAATGGATGATTAGCCAAAAATATATATATATGTGACTAAAATGGGCGTGATTATAAAAAGAGGTTTAATGTATATAGAATGTGGTGTTTATCTCATGATTTGACATTAGTGGAAAGAGGAAGTAACCACATTCAAGTGTGAAGGCTTAGTAATCTCCCCTAATCAACCTTTGGGTATCAGGCACTCAATGAGCAAATAGGAAAATATGGTAAACTCCCTCATATATATATATAACCCAGGTTTGGCTAAAATTATATTATTTTAGAGGTGCAAAATTTTAAGGCATAGAAATTTTTCTCAAAAAAGAAAAAAAAAATTATGAAGGAAAATGAAGCATCTTTTGGGAATATTCTTTATGTAGAAGGTTATGTTTCCAAGTTAATTAAGGTATTGGGTAAGGACCTTCGGAACCTGCTATATTACAATCATATACGGGATGATGTCTCATGGAGGGGCTTGATGATGTCTTGACCTCCAAACAATGCTCTGTGTCACTGGCATCTCGACCAGTGTTGTCCTGTTCTTCCTTTTTGAGAGAGAACCTTCTTCTTCAATCGGGTTCTGACATTTTAAAATTTATGTGACAGTTCTTTTGAGTACGAAGTTTAAGCCAGCTTTTACCAAAATGTGAACAACCCTTTGATTCTGGTTTTATCACATTTTTTTCAAATTCAAGAACCTCCGAATCCAATTCATTTACACACTACAATTTCCCCAATGTTAAAAGATTATGTGAGTACAAAGTTTTAAGAAAAATTAAAAAATAGGGGTCTATGTAAATTATAGAGTTGAACAAACTAATTAAATAATTAATTATAAATTTCAGTGTACTTCTTAACTTTTGAAAAAAAATCAAACTTTTTTACATATACATTCTTAACCCTATTTTCAAAAAATATTTTTTCACAATTTAGCAAAACAGTTTTTCCATGGTCTAGTTTCTTGTGCTGGTTCCAACAAGTTTGATGTCAATTCGGGGTCTGGGTTACAAGAAACTGACCCTGAACCCACCGACTTTTACCCTTCAAACCCAGAACCCTTATAACACTGATCTCAACCTCATTTGGTCTTAGGCTCAAATAGCCCATGAATTGCCAGCAAATAGTAGGCCTCTCCAGCCCAGTGATATTTTTGTGTGCTGAATTCTGGCTATTTCATGAAAAAGGGTTAAAAAATCCTTGGGGAAACCTGCTTTTTCAATGTAAAATGCATTTTTTTCCAAGCAAAAACTTTGCACTTGGGTGTATTAGTAATTTTTTTTGAAGGTCAAAATGAAGTGATATATTCAATGAATCTATTGGTTTGCATTGAAGGTTGTATATGCATATTGTTTGCATGTTAGAATGGGAAAAGAACTTTAGACTTTTCTAGTACAACATGACAAGAGAAAATAATTTTTTTTCTGTAGGAAATAATGGGTTGTGCAAACAAGGAAATCATTACAAAATCCTCAGATTTATACTCTCTTTGTTGTGGGAGAAAAGCACATGCATGTAATAAGGTAGGACAAAGTTGATGACTAGAGAAATTCTTCATGAAAATATTTTAAGCTCCACCTTTTTGCCTTGGTCTTGAAACTAGGAACCATCATGTCACAATGATTGGATTCCTTAGTCTCCAAACTAACTAAGAACCATCCCATCATGCCATAATAATTGATCCTCTAGCTTCCACATTAGGAACCTTCAACCACCATGCCACCATGGTAGATTCCTTGACCTCGGAGGTTAGAAAGGTTCTTAATAAAATTCCTGTGTTAGAGAAAATAAATTACTTTTGTAAGTGTTTGGAGATTTGAGAGGCGAATAAATGATCGTTTTAAGGTGCATTCACACTTGATGTTAAGGATTCTTGTATTAAGTCCCCTAACACCAAGCTACTCATTTAGGACCTAAACCTATTTACCATGAAGATTTTATGTTAAGTTAATGTTCACTTAATATTACACAATCACCTATTTAACATTGTCTGCCACCTAAGATGCCACCTAGATTTTCACTTAACAATAGGTTTGAATGCACCTTAAAATGGGTTGGTAAAGAATGTGTGATCATCCCTACTCCAAATTTTAAAAATGAATCGAGTTTCAAAAAGCTGAAACATTGTGACTATTCTTTGATATTGTGTTCCATTTTTTGATCGCCTCTCATCATCTTTTTCTTTTTTTTTCTCATGTTATGCAATGGGTATCCTCCACATATCATGGGAAGAAAGTAGAAAAAAAGATCGAGCCAGTAAGAACCTTGACCATGGTTTTTTAGACTTTACCACTTAACTTTCATTTGGTCATGAGAATAGTTTGATTTTGTTGGAGTGCAAGTTAGTTGTTATAACCATGAATGAACCAATTGTACTTTTGGCTTTGGTCATTGTATTATATCAGAATGAATGTTTGTAAATTTTCATGTGTGTATGTTTGGTCAATCTCCTACCATAATCCAATGGCATCAAGCAGTTGTCATGGTTCACTAATCACAAAAAGCACACTTTGTGAATAATGCAATTCCTTTTTCTTTTTTTTTATATAATAAGGCACTCTGGTTGGAACTTCAATACTTAGGTTATCATAATCTGCTTTCCATGTTGGATTGACTTACTAGTTATCCCCAAACAGAAAATGAAGGGTATTTGAAACATATGGTCTTTTGTGATAAACTTTCATTATTTTGTGCAAAAAAAAAATTTTGAAACATTATTTCTTTCTTTCTCAGCAAAAAAACTCATTACTTTTGTGATAAATATATACATTAGTAGCTTTACCATTCTGGAAGTAATTAAATTATTTTCAGTAAATGCTGATTTTTTTCAAATTAACTGTCAACAGTGTGAGAAGTTCTAGATATTCTAGTCTTGTTGTTTATTTCAGGTCTATATGACCAGGTCGTTGAAAGTGCGTGAATCTTAGGAAATTGTTATTGTTAATGCTAGAGTGAAAAAATGAAAAACAAAGGGTGTTTCACACTGTGGCCTTGAAATTTACATTAAAAAAGTATCTTAAGGCAAAAGAAGAATTATGAAAATTCAAATATTTCACCATGCAAAAATACGATCTTCAAAAAAACCCCTCTGAAGAAACCAATAACTCTATAACTAATCTCAAGTTTCAACACAAGCCAAAACATTGTCTCTCACAAATCTTCATACAAAATTAGACCTACTACCTAGGGGCCAAAATCCCTTAAGCTACTATACTCTATAATGAATCTAAACACAATATCCTTGCCTTTGTAGTAGGCAAGGCCAATAAATAAATATTCAGCAAGAAGATGAAGTGGTAAAGGTACCACAGAATGGACACTGCTTGCCAATGGGCAAAACACCTTCATCACTAATTTCATGTAGTTAGTTTCATGTGCAAATATAGTTAGTTCTTCACCGAAAACAAAGAAATAGTACATCAACTAACTCTAATTGTTGAGCTAGAGAAATTTGAAAACATCATGTGCAATGGAGAGAAATGACAAAGAGAAAACACAATGTCTATATGATATTCACAATCTCTTTTAGCACATTTTTTGGGCTTCATATGGCCACTAAAAGGCCTCACTCAACAAAGTGAAGTTACCAATGTGGGTGCTGGTTCACCGTGGCCGATTCTTAGCATTTCAAAAAGAAATTTGCCAACCCAATAATTCACTCTGAGTTAAACATTGCTGGGGTAAATGTAAGGTAAATCCAAATTTACATAAGCATAACACATTCCCAAGTGGAGAAAGACAACAAGTTGTGCAATTTGCATTGCAAACATGAACATGTGAAATTTCAAACATTTTATCAAAATGCGCACAACATTGGAG
>Ga0209611_10004417_pt1 | contig 24055 bp, 29 predicted proteins | sample S1TSphgellanicum_3_FD_187693 | JGI IMG/M metagenome (GOLD analysis project Ga0209611, IMG submission 187693) | Host-associated microbial communities from peat moss isolated from Minnesota, USA - S1T2_Fc - Sphagnum magellanicum MG (SPAdes) (version 2) | ecosystem: Host-associated > Plants > Peat...
GGGGGGGGGGGGCTTGGAGAGCCACCACCACCTCTTGAAGTTGTATTTAGCACATTATTATTATCAAATTTTTAATGTGCTTGCTTGCAATAACAAGATCTAACTTTGCTGACAATTTTTTCTTCATTTAAAAAAATAAAATAAAATTTCTCACTTGACATTTATTGAACGTTTTTTTTCCATGTACAAAAAAATAATTTAATGATAATCTTCTTCAGCATTTGCCACAAATTGCGCCTTATAAAGATTTTTCCTTAAAGATCAAACCCACCCCCTTTAAGTTGATTACAATCCATCAAATTTGTGTTTCAAAAAATATTTAAAAACATTTAAACATTTTTTGGAAACATTGTTCTTAGTAGTTCAAGCAAGCCTCATCAAGGTACCCATTTAGGAACCATGAAGTTTTCCCCAAATTTTTTATTTAAATTAAAAAAAAAAAAAAAAAACCCACCCCACCCCCACAATCTTGAGGATTTGTTTAAATTTTATTTTATTTTATAAAAAAGGTTCCAAAATTCAAGTCCAAACATTAATTCTGTGGGGCCCACCCAAAGTATCTTCAGTAGTTAGTAGGCAACTAGCTACTAGGTACCTAGAATTCTGGAGGAACTTTTGTGTGCCCTTTTCCAGAACCGGCGGGAGTATTTGATACCCGGGAGAATCTCAAGCCAACAGTTTAAATACCCAAGGTGGGGAGGGGGAACTTCTGAATAGATAAGTCACTGTGTGAGTGCGTGAGTCATTCCCGCTCAGAACTGAACATTCCAAACATACATTCCATACTCGTAATTGTCACTTTTCATTACTGTGTTGTAATTCTGTTGTTGCTGGCGCTGCTCTTTCTGTCGTCGCCGTCGTCGTCGTCGTTGTCGCAGAATTTGAGCTCCCTCGTACACAAATTCGACATCGCCTTCACGCCGGATTGCTGCTCTCGCCCTTGCGAAAAACATCGAGTTACGTCAAATAGCAATTGATCCATCGAAAGGTACCTTCTTCTGTTCTTTTTCTCTGTTTTTTTCTTTTGAAAATCGGTTAAGGATCAACTAACTTTTCATGCATGCGGAGAATAGAGATAGACAGCAGCCAGCTTCCACGCCGCAATAATTAAGCGTACGCTTTATTCCTTTGTGGTTAGTAAGGTGACGATGAAGAAGATTTGAGATTATTCTTTCTTTTGTTTTTTCCTCCCCTTGTAGGATGTAGTTTTTGTTGTTGTTTGTTCGTTCTTTCGTTCGTTCGTTCGTTCGTTCCCTCCCCTGAGGTTCAATTCGGTATCAATTGATGGTTGCGGCGTTGGAGGATACGGAGGAAAAAAGAGATTGTGACGAATTCTTAGTGAAGATGGTGATGATACTGTCAGGCTTAAACATTAAAAAATTGATTTCCATCCTCCTGTTGTTTTGAACTGAAGAAAAAAAAAGTATGAACTCGAGAACAATTTTCCCTCTTGTCGGATACCCTCGACAACCAGAAGAGGAGGAAGAGGAGGACTAATAGTAGCAGTAATAATCCTATTACGACAACTCGATTTCGAATCCGTGAAACTGTTGAAGCCTTGATCATTGTGATCATTGACGTTTCGTTGTTGTTGCTTCAGAATCAGGTGTTTTCCATCGTGTCGTTTTGAACATTTTCAGGTGAAGAAAAAAGGAATGAACTCGAGGAGAAATTTTTCTCTTCTGCTTGTCGGATACATTCGACAACCAGAAGCGGAGGAGGAGGAGAAGAGGAGGATTAATAGTGGCAGTAATATTGTATTACGACAATCCGATTTCGAATCCGTGAAATCGTAGAAGCCTAGATCATTGTGATCATTGAGATGTCGTTGTTTTTGCTTCAGAATCAGGTTCTCTAAGGTCTCCAATTTTTGTGCGAGAGGAAGCAGCTTCGATAGTCGTGCTGCTAAAGGAGGAGGAGGAGGAGGAGGATTCAAGAAACGGAGTTTTCGTTTCTTCTCTATACAATTTGGGAGCATCTTGGTGCTAGCTACGGTGTTTTGTTTGTTGTTTTGTTGAGGCAACTTGAAAGATGGAGTCTGTGATCGGTGTACAAGAGAAAGCGGTGGCTTCACCTTACCTCAAAACTGGTGCCACGCCTCCTCCGCAATCCAGGCTTGCAGATCATGTAACAGGGACGAAATTCTCCTTGTCAGCAGGAACAGTGAACAATCTCCAGGCAGTAAACAAGAAGCAAACTTCACCAGCCGCCAATCTCTCGAGCATTACTCCTCCTAGGCTGGAGAATGGCTCCGTAGGCACAACAAAGCGATCTCTTTCTGCACAGAGCCAGACCGTGGCCAGCCCTCCGACACAAACTAAGCAGGTCTGCTGGACTACTTCACTGTTTCCGTGACAGAGAAGCTCTGTGTATTTGAAGTGTATGTTCAATGCAATTGTTGCTAATGCATCCAAGCTTTTTATATGGCAGAGGGTTTACACTTTTGGAAAGGGACGGAGTCAAGGAAACATGGAAATGAAATCCTTGGTACGTGTTTGTCCATCATCCCTGAGTGCTTGCTGCTTGGTGAGAGATTGAACAGAGCTTAGAGGCCCTGAAGTGCAGGAAATTTCATACTTTCCATTCAAAGACAGCCATAGTAAAAAAATTCTGGACGCATGTTGTGGCAGCTTGGAGGGAAGGGAGCAAACCTTGCAGAGATGGCAAGCATTGGCCTCTCAGTGCCACCAGGATTCACCATTACCACTGATACATGTCATGAGTACAACCAAAATGGGAATAAGCTGCCTGAAGGTCTTTGGGAAGAAGTCATCGAGGCTTTCAGAACACTGGAAGAGGATATGGGAGCCAGCTTGGGGGATCCATCGAAGCCACTTCTTGTCTCTGTCCGCTCGGGTGCAGCAGTAAGAAGAATTTCTTCTGTGCACTGGACAGTAGGTTCTTTAGTCTTGGGAGAATTATATCTCTGATATAGAGATTTCCTTACTGGAGAGAAGCTTGGACACATCCCACATTGATGAAGCAATTTTTTTCATGATGAACCAAAACACTCAAGGAATGCTTGATACAATGACAGTAGTGGCCTTTGTTTGTTGTGGTGCAGATTTCAATGCCCGGAATGATGGACACTGTTCTGAACTTGGGCCTGAATGACAAAGTGGTCACTGGACTTGCTGCTCGCAGTGGTGGACGATTTGCTTATGACTCATATCGACGGTTCATTGACATGTTTGGGGGTGTGGTGAGTAACAAACCAAGAAAAAGTGTTAGGCTAAGTTAATTTGTCATGTCAGTTCAATGTGATGCAGATCCAGTACAAAAATTTCCGCATTTGCTGATGAATTTATGATATGCCCTGTGTTTCCTGTGTGAAAGGTCATGGGTGTCTCTCATACTCTTTTTGAGCATGAACTGGAGGCCATGAAAGCTGCCCGAGGTGTGGACCTTGACACAGATCTTACAACCGAGGATTTGAAGGAGCTCGTTGAGAAATACAAGCGGGTCTATCAGAAGGCCCTTGGCGAAGACTTTCCAACTGGTAATCTTCTTAAGTTCTAAACAGAGCACCCTCTGCACCTGATTTCAGAGCAACATGAGAATGTTCATGAAATAGTGACTGGGACAACTGTTTTGCCTTGCAGACCCTGTACAGCAATTGCGATTGGCAGTGAGTGCAGTCTTTGACTCATGGGACAGTTCAAGAGCTCAGAAATATCGCATTATCAACCATATCACTGGCCTCAAGGGAACTGCTGTCAATGTGCAAGCAATGGTGTTTGGAAACATGGGAAATGATTCTGGTACAGGGGTGCTTTTCACCCGCAATCCAAGCACTGGTGAAAAGAAACTGTATGGGGAGTACCTTATCAATGCACAGGTTTGCCACAAACTGGGCTTACATTCTTTTGGGTTGTAAATTCTTTTTGAAGGCATCCTTGCATTCATCCTATGTCAAGGTCTAACACTAGTGAACAAATGTATCACTTTCTTCCTCTGAGAATCTAAAAAGCCACTCTGCCCTGCATCCTGCCCTAACTGCTGACCTTCTTACTGTCCTGCAGGGAGAAGATGTTGTTGCAGGCATTCGGACTCCTGAGGACATAGACACAATGAAACAAGTTCTGCCAGATGCATACAAGGAGCTGCTTGAGAACTGCAACCTACTTGAGGAGCATTACAAGGAAATGATGGTACAGAAACTCTGTAATGATATTGTCCCCTGCATCTTCTATTAGGTTTCAGGCCCATCATCCTCAGTTTGGTCGTGATGTAGTTAAGTTTATAGAGGTCAGACCATGACCAACATCAACTATCAAAGCACACATTCTTCATGCTCATGGCCAACTATCTCACCAGTTTTAAATGTCAGGGACCTAGTAGCATATGCTTGTACTAGTCTTCCATCTGAATCAGGACAGTGTTACAATCATTTACACGTGACATTGCAGGATATTGAGTTCACAGTGCAAGAGGGTAGACTTTGGATGCTACAATGCCGCACAGGCAAGCGCACAGGTGCTGGTGCTGTGAAGATTGCTGTTGATATGGTTTTTGAGGGCTTGATTGATAAGCATGTTGCAATCCACAAAGTTGAACCCCAACATTTGGATCAGCTTCTGCATCCCCAGGTCAGGTCTTATGCATGACAACAAACAGTTGTCAAAAGTTTAGAATACTATGCAGCAAACTATGTTCTGGTCTTTCACTACAAACAAAATGCTGTGTCTTCTCCAACCCCTGTTCCACTATGTACCTTAACTTCCCCTTCATGCTTCTGCAGTTTGAAAATCCCATATTGTACAAGGAGAGTGTCATTGCAACAGGATTACCTGCATCTCCAGGAGCAGCTATTGGCCAGATTGTCTTCACTGCAGAAGATGCAGAAGCATGGCATGCACAGGGCAAGGCAGTCATTCTGGTATGACCATACATACAACCCCTGATGCATTCATCTGTTAGAGAATAAATACCTACTGCCAAGTTTTAGGTGGACTGCAGGCTAAGACAGAATGCCTGGAGACATAAGAGTATGAAACTGAATCATACCTCTCTGAGATCCAGGTCCGAAATGAAACAAGCCCAGAAGATGTTGGAGGCATGCATGCAGCTGCTGGAATTTTGACAGCAAGAGGTGGCATGACTTCTCATGCTGCTGTAGTTGCTCGTGGGTGGGGCAAGTGTTGTGTCTCAGGCTGCTCAGACATTCGTGTCAGTGAAACAAACAAGGTTAGTCCCATCCCACTCTTGATAGAACTAGTCATTTATGTAGGGTGGATCATTGGTGCTTAATTTGTTCCCTGGTACACCTTATCAAATGTTTCTTGCCAATGGGTAACAAACAAAAGAGGTTCTGCATATCAGGGCATGGGATTTTGAATCCACATTGTCAGTTCTTTTGAATTCTTGTGATTATACTGTGAGTTGTGCAGACCTTGTCAACTAATGGCAAAATCCTAAAGGAGGGTGATTGGATATCTTTGAACGGAACAACAGGAGAGGTGGTTTTGGGCAAGCAGCCACTGGCACCTCCAGCCATCAGTGGGGACTTGGGAACTTTCATGAAATGGGTTGATGAGATACGCCATCTAGAGGTACCTTGCTAGCAACTTCATGCTAACTTGGTAGGTTTATCTCTGTGAATGCCTAGGATCTAACAGGCCATGATTTATGTGGAGCTGTTGGCAGTGATAGGTCAATCCAACAGTTGGTTTGTGTAGTCAGTCTGTGCTTGAGCCCTTCACAAAGTTGGCAGTGATCTGTTGAAGAGCTTCCAGTTCAGTTTACGATGAAAATGTTGTGGATGTATACATGTTGGGCATGCAATGTTTACTGGATAAGTTCTTTCAATATGCAGGTGATGGCAAATGCTGACACACCTGAAGATGCACTGGCTGCACGCAACAATGGGGCTGAGGGCATTGGGCTCTGCAGAACTGAGCATATGGTAAGAGGCTGTTGATGACTCCAGGGTGGCTTCTGAGAACTTGTCAATTTCAGGAATATGTACAGTCACAAGGTCCAGTTCACATTGCCACTAAAGTTGTCCATACTGAAGTACAAAGCTTCAAAGGAAACAAGAGTCTACACAAAAGTGAAGCACACAACAAGAATCAATTATGTCATAAGACTCTTAAAACACTTCAGAGGCCATTTTGGTTGCAATTTGTCAACCTGTGCACCTTTCAGATGTTGGATTTTTGAGTTGTGGATTTGCTGTTATGCAGTTCTTTGCATCTGATCAGAGAATCAAAGCAGTGAGACAAATGATCATGGCAACAACAACAGCTCAGCGTCAAGTAGCCCTTGACAAGTTGCTTCCCTACCAGCGCTCAGATTTTGAAGGCATTTTCAGGGTGATGGATGGTATGTTATAGTTCTTGTGAGCTGGTGCTTGTTGGTTGTTTATGCAAATTGTCCATTCCTGAACCAATTGATTTGAATCCATTGGAAATGACAGACTACTCTATGACTACCCTATGGTGCTGGCATTATTTCAGCATTAGGTGGATGACAGTTTGTCCAGAAAGTAGTAACATGTTATCTGCAGATCTTTACTTCACTGAATCACCAGATTGAGCATTTTTTGTAATATCCTTTTTGCTACAGTAATTTGCCAGGGATGACGTGCTGATGTGGATGTGATGGAATGCAATGGTTGTTTGTTTGCAGGGCTTCCTGTTGTCATTCGTCTGCTGGATCCCCCACTTCATGAGTTTCTACCAGAGGGGGATGTAGATGAGATTGTGTCAGAGCTTTCTGAGGCAACTGGGGTTGATGCGGAGGAAGTTCTCTCCCGCATTGAGAAGCTATCAGAAGTGAATCCCATGCTTGGGTTCCGAGGATGCCGGTAAGGCTATGCCACAGTTCTTGCTCTCCATATTTAAACCCACTCCCCTTGTCACCATGATATGGGGCATTTCTCACATTGATTTAAAAACCAACTATATCCAGTGTCACCAGCCACTCACAACAATAACATCTAGTCCATCGTGTACCATTTTGCTTTCACAATCATAGGAACAAAAAATCTATCTTGTTCAAAGTGCTTTCCATATTCCCCTAATGTTCTCCTTCAATGTCAATCTTGAAAGCAGCCAATTATATGTGGTCTTTCTTTCCTTCTCTGAGTCAAGTCTCGTGCCTACCTTGAGACATGAAATATTGCATTTATTTTTCAGGCTAGGAATTGCATATCCAGAGTTGTCACAGATGCAAGTGAGAGCTATTTTTGAGGCAGCCACAGCAATGGCACACCAGGGTATCAAAGTGCTTCCGGAAATCATGGTCCCACTTGTGGGAACCCCTCAGGTATGATTGTATCTGAGTAGTTATCTGTTGCTTTGCTAAACTTTTGGGTTATCTCAAGAATAGCAGGTGTGGAGGTTTGCTTGGATACCTATGTGTGTATCAGTAATCAAGGGAGGGTCATGTGTTTGACAGTTTTCTTTAAAGAGCTTGTGGTCATTTATACCTTGGCAAGAACTTAATGATTACTTTTCTCATTTGACAGTAGCATGACCTGGGACAAGCTCCATTACCCAATGGTGTTGAGTTGGGTATGCATAATTTCATGTTCTCTTATAGTAATGCTTTTGGATGCTGTTTCTGACCACTAAACTGAAGAAAGTATGGGAGAGGTTGTCCCTGCAGGAACTGGCAGATCAACGAGATCTTATTCAGAAAACAGCGGAGGCTGTGTTTGCAGAAACTGGCACCACTTTCCAGTACAAGGTTGGCACAATGATTGAGATCCCAAGAGCAGCTCTGGTGGCAGATCAGGTAAGTAATAAACCATGTAGCTTTCTTTTTCATGAACATGAGAATTAGTCCTAATTAAGTTTAGTAGCAGCTGTAGGTGGACACAATGGATGAGGCCCAAAAGGAATCATTTATTCTTGTCAAAAGCTGATGTAAAACATGCTATAGCTCTGAAACAGTTTGGAGGGAGCTAAATTGATGGGTTTCCATTTTCATATATGATGCCTAGACTGTTATGCTTGAAAACTCTGTTTTGCTGTGCTCTGTCATGTTTTTGACTTTGACTTGCAAATTATCATGATTTCTTCCAAAACAAAGGGTTGATGATTACAAAGGGTACTTTTTTGCATAAGGAAAGGCAGGGTTAACACTTTAAGTTTGAGGCCTAGAATGGGTCTGTTGTATTTGCAACAACTAATTTTATATTCATGTGCCAGATTGCAGAGTATGCCGAGTTCTTTTCGTTTGGAACAAATGACTTGACGCAAATGACCTTTGGCTACAGCCGAGATGATGCAAGCAAGTTCCTACCTGCATATCTGGCAAAGGGAATTCTCCAGAATGATCCTTTTGAGGTAATAACTTTCCTATGCAGCAGTTGTTATACCACACTTGAAGAATTTTCACATTGTGTGGTCTATGAACTTTCACATTAAGAAGTTATTTGACTAGCAACTCTCAATTTTACATTAAAAGCAAAGCTTAATGGAGCAGTTAATACATAGTTTGATCATGCAGGATACCCTCCTTTTTAAACAACTTCATTTAGGTCTGCTACTACACTACTATGCAACTTGGCTGTAGAGATGTCTTAAGGCTGAAGTATCAAATGTGAGTCTTCACTTCCCAGGTGCTGGATCAAAAGGGTGTTGGAGAGCTCATTGTGATTGCAAACAATCGTGGTCGCCAGGCAAGACCTGATTTGAAGGTAAGGTTTTTTGCTGGATCGTAACTCCGTGTCACTCATTTTAAGTTCATGTTGTACACACAGTTTTTTGGAGGGTAGGACTAATGGAGTTCATTATCCAGTATGAGGGGCATTCTAACAGAGGATTGATGTCCATTGGCATGCAGGTTGGGGTTTGTGGTGAGCATGGTGGAGAACCTTCATCAGTTGCCTTCTTTGCCAAGATAGGACTAGACTATGTATCCTGTTCCCCATTCAGGTGGCCCTTCTTGCTTGTACTCTACTGCCTTGTCAACACCTATCATTTGCTTTTCTTCATTTCTGCAGACGTTTTTAGGATCCTCTTCCAGCCAAACTCATTTGATTTCTCATCTTTTATCACTTATATGATACATCTGCTGCTGCCAAATTATACCTCCGAGCTCTTGAATGGCTTCACTATCTTGTTTCATTTGTAACAAACAGACATGTAACACACTGTTCACTACATGGCATTGTGCAGAGTGCCTATTGCAAGGTTGGCTGCTGCCCAGGCTGTCACAAAATGACCAGAGACAAAAAAGCACCTGTTATCAAGGCAGACGTATGTAAGCGGTCACAACAACCCAGCAGCACACTTACAGTTGCACACCAGATTTGGGTGTTGTCAGACCTGAAGCCAGTGCAGTGTGAGACCCTAACAGACATAGCAACTCTTGCTTGATCAACGGCACTAAATCTCTAATTTCGAGTGTTGAGGAGCTCCACCAGGTACATGTACAGAGGAAAGTGGACCTGGATTGTGCTTAAATGTTAAGGGTGAATGCTATAAGCACAGGTACCTATGTCAGGTGTAAAGAGTAGGTTGACATAGTACTGGGGGAAAATATATATATATATCAGATTCTCTATATAGGTATGTATAATTTGATACTACGAAATGAGAACACCAAATTCTGAGCTCAAGGAGCTTTCAAGATTATTGGAGTTTTTTTTTATTATTGAATTTGCTCGTATGCAATTAAACAAACGTGTGGAATGATAACAACGTGACATTCATGTATGGATGTGAGTTCCAAGTAAGGTGGAACTACGGAGGAGGGTTTTACAAGAGAGGTTACCAAACACATGGTGAGAGAGAAAATTGCGTTTGGTGTTCTCCAATGCTTTAACCAATGATATTGGAATTGTGTTCAAGTCATGGGTGTGACCTATGGCTATTTTTTTAAAGAAAATAAGTAGAGGTCTAACCTAGGCATGTTCCAACCTCTAAAAAAATTTAGTGTGTTGAATGAGCTTCAAAGCTTGTTAGAGATTTTAGTACCTCGTGTAACAATGCTAGTAAGTCCAAAAATAGAATAGACATGTAAATGTGAAAGTAGAGGACCAATCTAATGATTGTAAAAAAATTTGTACATAGACAAAGTTCACAAGTAAAAAGTTCAACAAGTTCCTATAGTATTGTTGGGTAGTAGTTAAAGTTTGTAATCTCACAAGTAGGGAATAATGCAAAAAGAGTGACATCTTGTAGGTTTTAGCATGTTCCAATGCATTGTAGTTTGAGATTCACAACCACAACATGCACAACAACAACAATACATGAAAAGTTTTAATCAAAAAACTTTGTAGATTTTTTTAATCTCATTTTTTTAACCAAAAAAGATAAAAACACATGTAATTCAATCATATCTTGATCTAATTCACTTCTTACTTCTCGGTCTATGTATATGAAAGAGAAGAGGATACTCCTTGTGGAGCTTGACCACTTGTGCCTCAATCTTTTGGAATTTAGGGTCACTCAAACCAAATTAGTCATGATGTTCAATCTACCTTAGAAGAAAAAATGGGTATCTGAGTTCCTAACCATCTATCTCTACACAAGGAAAATGTCCCACCTTAACTTGGAATATGCATAAAATAAAAATCAATAAGAATGAATAAGACCTTAATAGTAGAAATGAAAAAGGCAAATGAGTGAGTTAGGACTTGGAAGATGCCATGGTGATGGAAAGAGGGTTAATAACCAATGAAAAAGGCCAATAGGTTTTGGAGCATACTTTTAAGGTTTCATTATTTGACCATCTAAATGGCAAGATCAAATCCAAGACATGTGACTCATTAGGTGTGATATCGAAAAAAGAGGATGCAACTATCATTGTTTAGATTCTCGGTATGCAAGAATCTGGATTCTCAATAACATTACAACAACTCAAGTTAAAGATGATAGAACATACTGACCAAACTTACATTATTCAAAAATGGGGTACCTAGAAACAAGTTTAGTGGTGTTGGTTTAAATGTTGACATCCAAAATTAACAATCCATTTTGCAAAGTGACTTTCAATTTACAAAACACAATTTAACAAATGATTCATGCAATTTCATTTTATAACAGCCTACAAGCAAATACACAACACAAGTATAATGCAAATCACATATTGAATTTGAATGAAACATGCATTAAAGCAAGGTAATATTCAAGGGCAAAAGTTCTAGCAAAATTTGGGTTTCAGAAGTGAACAACATCATTCCCAAAGCCAAGGAATGGTTTATTATAAATTGTGCCATAAATGTAAGGATAGGTTTTATGTTAGGGTTTTACACATTTATGAATGAAAGGATTAATAAATAATTACATCAAAAATTTCAAACTAGGGACATGAATGACAATACAAAAAAAACATGGACATCTTTTCATTTCAAGGAATTCTTGTCATTTTTGAAGAGGTTAATTATAGGTGGAATCTTTTAATATAATTACTATTTGTTAATCTTAAACAAATATGGTTCATATGTAACACTAGAAATAATAAAACATGCACAAAATTTTGAATTGAACGTGATCACACTACCTTCATGCACTCCCCATACCCTACAACCCTTAAATGTAAGTTGTTTCAAACCCTTCAAAACAACCTTCACATGAAAAAGAAACAATGTTATGTTAAACATAATTATATGAACCAAACAAGGCTACAATTGTTATAAATGCAAACTAGAAAGTGTAGCCTTTTGCAAGGTTGTAATGAAATAATGACATCTTCTCCATAACCATAGCAAAAGACATTATTAATAATTTGAAATAAGAATCTCCAAATTGTTTCAACATATTATGAAAGTTTTTTTTTTAACTTTGTGGAACATCATGAAATCTTTTATGACATTAATTTTCAAAAAAAAAACATAAATATTATATCTTGGGATGTATTGAAAGGTAACTAAATTATTTTGTTGGAAAATTTAAATTCTTTTCTTTAAAATGGGTATCTAACATTAATACATTTTTGACATTGTCAATTAAATACATTGTAAAAAGAACTATTAAGGTCTCCTCATGTGCCATTTTTGGTCCATTTTAGCTTACAAATACCCAACAAGAAACACCCACAAGAAATGGGCATGGAAACTTTTTAAATGACAGCCATGAAAAAAATCACAAACAACAATGATACAAGAACATCATCACTTGCAACCCATGACAAATAACACAAATAGTTACACAACACACCAAGAGCACAAAGGCCATGAAGGAAGCAAGAAATTCATGTTGAAACACTTGGTCAAAAAATGTAGATTGAAAACCCGAAAACCTTAATGTGATGATAATGAATTTACTTTAAGAAAACTATAGTTGCCCTATCATTGTTGATGGGTTTACCTTTATTTTTCTTATTTGATGTAGGCCATTGGTGTATGATGAACCTTTTTACATTAAAAAAAAAAACAAATTGGTTTTGACCTTCATTCAATTTCCTAAAGAGTCAAATGTTGTCGATTAATAAAAAAATCTTGAGTTTGATCATAACGTGCAAGTAGTTTGCCGATTAGGTTGCCATGTGTTTGTTTAGGAAATTTTTGACCTTCAAGAAATCCCCTACTTTGGGGAAGATTTCTTTCATTTCTTAACCAAATGTTTCGGTTCAAATGACTATGGGTGTGTCAAAATGGGGCACAAAATGTCTTTGGCATTTAGGACTAAATGAGTTATTGTTAAAGTGTATTTTTCTTTTGAGTTCTTAAATGTTCAATCACCAACATATTTATTTTTATCATTAGTTCTATTATTTAGTTTGGAAAAGGGTGTTATTTTCTTTTTGCAAAGATGCACTTAATTTATTGGGCCATCACATTTTTTTCTTGAAACAAAGGGGACTCCCTAAAATATAATTATTGAGGTGCTACCTTTTTGCCCATTTTTATAAATTATGAAAGATCAACTTTGGGCAACAAATATGGGATAAAATGTAATGCCATTGGCAACATCTTGAGGAAAAAATAACAAAACTCAAGGAACATATTGAGAATGCAATTGATGACCATTCGGAACATGTGGGAAAACACATGATAAACGTGGTGAAAACACCAAAATGCAAAAAATAAAACCCCACACCAACAATAATAATGTATATTGATAAGTATAGCTACCTTTTTTATTATTTAATTTTCAATTTGCATTTCAATGTGGTGAGCAAATATAATATAAGCATTTCACATGAGGATTTGACAAAGTTTTGACCTTTTACATAAAATTGTAAACATTAAATCATATTAAATTAACAAAAATGAAAAAAAAATAAAATTGAACTTCTTACAATTACTCCAAACTAAAATTTCTTTGGTTTCCCAAATTCGATGATATCCTTTTTTTTCAGCCTTGGGGCCAATTTCAACTTTTGCACCAATAGGAATGCTTGATTTGGGTTGAACATCAGCCCTGACTCCTAGTGTAAAGGGGGGCTTCAATATTGTTACTTCTGATTTGTTTATTCACCTCTAATAAATATCACTCTATTATGGTATTGTGAATTTTAGCCCCTAGCAAACCAAAATAGGACATGAATGAAGTCCTTTATTTCTTTCTGAAGTCTCATTTTCTTCCTTGAAATAGGCAAAGTGGTGAATCTTTTCTGGGAACCAAAGTTTGGCAAGTTTTACATCAATTTTTGCAGCTTTTCTCTTAAATTATAGATTCTGGAGATTGTCAGAATCTGGAGACTTTGGGAGACTTGTTCAAGGCAGCTCAATGTGCAGGCAAATGAGATTCAAAACAAAATACCTATCAAAACACGAGAGGTTGCAAGATTCGAAACATAAAGCCTATCGAAACATGATAAGTTTGAAGATTCGAAACATAACACTCATCAAAACATGATAAGTTTCAAGATTCGAAACCTAACTCTCATCAAAACATGATAAGTTTGAATATTCAAAACAAAACGCCCATCAAAACATAATAAGTTTCAAGATTCGAAACATAACTCTCATCAAAACATGATAAGTTTGAAGATTAGAAACATAATACCCATCAAAACATGATAAGTTTGAAGATTCAAAACATAACTCTCATCAAAACATGATAAGTTTGAAGATTCGAAACATAATGCCCATCGAAACATGATAAGTTTGAAGATTCAAAACATAACACTCATCAAAACATGATAAGTTTGAAGATTCGAAACATAACTCTCATCAAAACATGATAAGTTTGAAGATTAGAAACATAACACCCATCAACACATGATAAGTTTCAAGATTCAAACAAAACGCCCATCAAAACATGGTAGGTTCCAAGATTATGTTTCGAACCCCATGTCATATGGGCTTCCCCATCCATGCACTATCCTCATCTTGGAAAGAGAGATAAAGCTATCCGAAAACGCAAAACCATTGCTAATCCATTGCTAATCTGGCTAAGGAATTTGTGGCTCATTCATTGAAAAGTTATACCATGTAGCAATGAATTTAGCAGCATATTTAGCAAGCATTTATTTAGAAGTATTTAACAATTTGGTTTTGCCAGCCTTTGTTTTTTTTTTTTTTTGGGTGCGAAAAATATGAAAAAAATATTAAAGGAAATGTTCTGTGGCAATTTGTTTTTTCGAATTCTTTTGGGGCCGGCCTCATTTGGACTCTGATTTGATGTAGATTGGTAGCATCTTTTTAATTATTTCTAATTATTATTATTTTTAATTAGTTCTAATTAGACAGATTAGGACTTGAATTAGCAGCTTGTTTAGCGACGAATTAGCCGTCCTCGTATTTAATTTAAATTAAATTAGCGGTGGATTTGTCTTTTAGGGCAAACAGACGGACTGTGTGTGCGTTCTTGGTGCTTGTTGTGCCCTCTGTGTTGTGAGGAGACGAGCATCGATCGATTGTTGCTTTGCTTTGCTTTGCCTTTCGCTTGCATGTACGCTCGTTGCTTAATGCATTGATCGATGCTGTTTTCCTTTTGTTAAGCATCAAATTGTAGTTGAGAGAGATGGCGTTATTTCCTGGCGAATTGTGATGACGATATTTTGACAAATTGCGATTGTTGTGTTTTGCGTAATTGTAAGTAGTCGTGGATGCCAGAGGTTCTGTTGAGAAAAAAAATAAAAAATCTTCACCACAGTATTGTGAAAGAAAGAGTCGGAGATTATCATAAGGCCGCAGCAGCACCAGAAACAACAGCAGCAGGAGAAGAGAAAAAGAAGAAAAGAGAAGAGGAAGAGGAGCAAGCTGGTAGCGTATTTTTGCCTCCTGCCGTTGGTGGAATTCCATCGGAGGAGGTGCCTGTGTTCGTCCTTTCTTCCGTGGCTGGTAAATTCCAAGGTGCGCATTTCTGCTGCGAGCTTTGTGAAATTTTCTTGAATGCAAAATTTCGTTTTTACTCCCCTGTCATCGGTAGAATGCGACTCTCTCTGAAGTTCTAATTTTTTTTTTCTCTTTGTGATGTGTGTATGTATGTATGTATGTATGTGCTTCTGTAATGTTTTCGAGTTGAAAGGATCACTTGTCTTGACGTGGAGGTCTTGTTTGTTTGTCTCTTACTCCAATCCTTTGTATCTGTGATGTGCCATGTATGTATGTGTGCATGTGCTTCTGTAATGTTTTTGAGGCGAAAGGATCACTTTTCTTGACTTGAAGGTTTTGTTTGTGTCTCTTACTGCAATCCCTTGAACCTGTGATGTGCCAGGCATGATTATCCATTTTCTGAAGTGAGAGGGCAGTCGAGGGATTTTGGTCAGGAGTCATGGCTATGTTGTCAAGAGGCAGAAGCTTTGTGGAATCTTTCTTGGGAGACAGTCCTCTGAATGATTTATTTGGAGGCAAAATTGCGGATGGTGGACAGATGAAGGGCCTGGAGCGCTCACCCTCTCGTACAAGAAAATGGATCAAAGAACTTTCATCGCTTGCCAATGTTGTTGTTGGACATTGTGCCAGGTAAGCCACTAATATCTTGTCAAGCTTTGACTGTTACTAAAGCTTACCTTGAATTCATTCAATTTTAGCACAAGTTTCATAGGATGGTGCTTGTCACCGGCCTTTACCCACTGTAGGGAGCTGATGAAGTCAGTGGGGAAGTTGTGATAGTTAAGTCACTATCATACATACTACTGTTGATGGTCCCTGAACAGGTGTGAGACTGGCACTTTTGTTCATACTGGTGTGTGTTTTTTGTTTTTTGTTTTGTTTTTTGTCTCCCCTTGTTTGGTTCTTTCTGTGGCTTCCTGAGGAAGTGTTAGCCTTGTTGTTTCTTCTTCATTGTGAGAATGGAGATTTCTCTATTCTTATGAAAGATAAGTTTCATAGAGACCTGTAAAGATTTGTAGAGAGTGAAGGCCTTGGTTTCTGTTCTCCGATATTATGCTGCTGCTGATATGTGGTATTTGGTTTGACTTCATTTGTGACCTCTTAGGATTTTGTTGCTTCACCCAGAGGAACTCCAGCGTCACTTTGAAGAGGAGGCACCCCTGTCAGCCAAGCATCCTTCCTGTTATGCACGAAATCTGTTGGAATACTGCTGTTTTCAGGCCCTCTCAGTGGCTGTACAAGTGACAGATCACCTCAGTGACAAGGAGTTTCGACGCTTGTCCTTCGACATGATGCTTGCCTGGGAGCTCCCAAGTGCAACCAGTAGGCAAGTTGCAAAGGTATGGGTCCAGGTACACTGCAGGGGGATGCAAACAGCTTAGATGGGTCCAGGTACATTGCAGGGGGATGCAAAAAGCTTAGTTGGTTTTTTTAAAAATCAATTGTCTGGTGGAACCCTAACATTAATGTCAGAGTGAGTGGTCTTGAACCTTGCAATGTTGTTATGGGAGGGTGGGGTTTCTGTGAGGGTAGAAGTTTCATCCAGCATCTACATAGAATTAGGTCAAACCTTAAGCTACTTGCTGGATAACATAAGGGGGTGGGGATCAGTTACAAATCACAAACTAATGTCCCCACCCCCTTGTGTTTCTGTTGGCATGGCAGAATGAGCAAGAATATCAGACACAGCACAGGGGCCCTTCAGTGGAAGATGATGAAGATGCTGGATTTTTCTATTCTGGCTTGACACCTATGATGGTCTATGCCTTATCATGCAGACTCATTTGTTACCCTGCTCTATGCTTCCTGGTTGATGCTTCCATCAACCTTCACAGTATTCAAGCACTATTGCTACCCTAATGCACATTGGTATTCAATACTGTGGAATGCTTTCAGAACATGCATCTGAGGATTGTCAGTTTCATTTGGTCCTGTAGGTCAATGTGGAGAGCACTGTGGGACTTGATGCTTTTGTGCGGCTGGCTCCTGCCATTCCTACAGTTGCTGATGCTATCACAGTGCATTGCCAGTTTGATGCTCTCACTGCCTCCACTGCAAGCCATCTTCCCTTCGCAATATATGACAAATATCTTACAGAAATTGACAAGTAAGTTGTTGTTCTGGGAACTTGCATTGGTCAGGTCAGTATCAGTTCAACACCATCTGTGTAGGCACATATGTCAGTGGTTGGGCTGTCCCTTATCTATGGCATTCACATCACAATAATATAAAATCTAGCAAACTGGCTGCACCGAAAGGGAGACACAAGATTTCTCGCTCAAACTCAATTTTGGGGTGGATTTGCATCAGGTCAATTAAAACCATGAAAGGCCAAGTTACTCAGGCATTGGTTAAAGTTCTTCAGTTGGGTAGGAATGAAACAGTAATTGACATTGATGGGACTGCTACAACACAGCCTGTTCTTCAACACATTGGGGTTTCTACTTGGCCTGGTGAGCTTGATCATCTAAGCTGAGTTGTTATTTTTTGCAGGATTTGGAAGATCTCATCTGGGAATCTTTTGTCAGTTATGGTATGATATGTCATTGCTACTGTTTGCTGGCTTGACTTCCTCTGGCAGCAAAATTGATACAGTGGTGTGTATGGGCAGGACGGTTGACATTGACAGACCATGCATTTTATTTTGAAGCTACAGGAGTTGTGTCCTATGACAAGGCAAAGAAGTTTGATCTATCAGCTGATTTAAAGCATGTTGTAAAGCCAGATTTAACAGGTCCCTGGGGGGCTCGCCTTTTTGACAAAGCTGTGATGTACAAATCAAATGTTACGTAAGTTCTCACGTCTGAGTTTCAGTTGGAGACCTGACATGGCATTAGACACAGTGTATATTTGCAAATGCTGTTAACTGAAAGGAAGTTTGGCCACTTTTATCACATCACATTGGAGTTCAAAATGAAGTGTATTTGCATGTCTCTTTTTAACTGAGTCCAAGGAATAACATGTCTTGTGCTGAAGCTCCATTTTGTATCAGGACAGATTATTAGTTAAATGGGGTGCTATGAAGTTGACATTCTTGTGGGCCTGCTGGGATGCAGTATTGAACCTGTAGTGCTGGAGTTCCCTGAATTGACAGGGTGCACCCGTCGTGACTATTGGCTTGCAATTATCCGGGAGGTGATTGCTGCTCACCAATTTATTCGTACATTCCAGTTGGAGGGTGTCGGTAAAGCTGAAGCTCTAGCAAAGGCAGTGCTGGGTATTGCTCGCTTGAGAGCCACAAGGGAAACTTCACATGTCTTGCCACCAAAACCAGAAACCTTGCTTACATATTCCTGGGGAGAGGAAATGCCTTCTGGGGACTTGGTATTGGCTGCATTAGCAGACACCTTGCATCATCCTGGAGGTGTCAACAAGCAAGCAGTTGCAGATCTTGATATCAACCAAGGTGGTCGGATTTATGCCAACTCAGCAGCATCTATTGTAGCCAGCTTTGGATCTTCACCTCTGAAAGGAGTTGATAAAGGCAAAGAGGCATCTGTTCCTATTGGTGAGGTCCTCATAGGTGAGATGACTCCTTTAGAAAAGGCAATTGTGCAATCACGGGATAACAGCAAAAGAGTTATGCTTGCACAAGCAACAATAGAGGGGGTGCGAGTTGAGGGCATTGGCACAAACCTTGCAGTCTTGAAGGTATATTACATTTCTTTCAAGGAAGGATATAACATGGATGAGGTATCTTCCTTTGTTCTGCTGCTAAGCAAACAATATGTTGTGTGACAATGTTTGACCAGACTAGTATGGCTCCTCCTGCAAGTGGATTGATGATGTTTAGTGGTTTTCTTTTATCTGTTTCTAGGAATTGTTTTCTCCTTTGACAGCTTCTATCACATGGCTTCAATCGATTCTAGTATGGGAGGAGCCCTTAAAATCTATCACTTTCTGTGTGATTGTTTCATACATTATCTACAGGTGTTATTTTCTTTACCTTATTATTGTTGACACAATTGTTTCTATTAAGAACTGGTTGAATGAAGTCAGTTTCGTAAGGAGTCTTCTGCCTACAGTGAGAAATCGAATGGGATAAAAGCTAGCATCTGTTTAATTCTTGCTTAGGGTTGTTGTGGTGCCATTGGTTTCAAGGACATTGGGCAAGTCTTCTTTCAGGTTTGAGTGATTTGTTTGGGCTCTTCATGGGCTATGGAGCAGGTTGTGAGGAAACAACCTGGTGGGTAAAGGCTATAAGAAAAATATTTGGGCATCCAGTATGTACCTATTTCTTATATAAGTTGAGTTTTACCCCATGTAGGAGTTCAAAATATTAAAAATGGGATTAGGTCTAGGATGTTCACATAATCAGCTTATGAATGCCATCCTAAAAGTTGATGAAATCAAGGTTAATTTGAGAGTTTTGAACCTTGGTCCAAAAATGATTTTTGTGTAACCCAACCCTGCACTATGATGGTGAACCTTTGTAGGATATCATGTTCTTGAACGTATCAGGTGGAATTTGTGGATGGGTGTAGACAGTGGAGGCAGAGTGGATATCAGTGGACCATGTGGCACATATCAAGCCTTCCGATGGGAACTCAGCTGCTACATAGTGTAACTTCTTATCATTTCTTAGCCAATATACTCTCTAAGTTTAAAATTGAGATAACACTTTTAGACTGCTCTGCTAAGAGAATCAAGTTGCTGGTTGTGTAGTTCTCAGAGTTACAGAGTTTTTGAGGTTTCAAATTAAATACCTTATGACTGAATTGTCATGCTTGCTACTAATGGGAGAGCTTTGTGGGCCCCTTGGAGGAAATGCAGTGGCAGCCCATTTGACAGGTATGCACAGTGCCATAAAGATGTTAAACAACCGCATCAGAATTCTACACCACCATCTTGTGTCTATTCAGAAAGGTATGTGACTCACCTTGTGTCACCCCATATGCATTCATCCACTCAAGTGTTATACAACATTATGCCATGAGCATGTGGCCTTTTGGAGATACACTTCTTAATTCCTTTCATCAGTAGACAATTGAGCTCTCGTACTGATTATGAAGATTGTTTGTACAGGAGAAGCTCCATATGACCATTCACTTTTACGGCAAGTTTCCAGCCTAATTCGCAGACTACCTGCAATTGATTCTTCAAGATTTCAGGATGATTTTCTCATGGTATGTACTCATTTGAGGTGGGTTGAACATTGGTTTCACGTGTCAACCTCACAATCTGTGTATCACTTTACTTGAACGACAGAAACATTGGTGAATTCTTTGTGAATGTAGGTCATGATGGGGCCGTTAATGCCAGGGTTGATGGCACATGTGAACAGTGCAATGACGCACTTGGTGTTGGATATCCAAACATCTACTTGCTCCTTTTTGGACTTGGATCATCTAGTTATTCAAGTTAAGTATTGTTGATTACATTAAGGTAGGAACCCATGTTCAATACAAAACATTTTTCCATCTTTGCAAAACTTAATGTGAGTGTGCTCACTGAGTTTTTATTAGCTCAATGGAAACCATTTTCCATGTCCATTTTGTGTGTGATTAGTAAGCCATGGTAACCCTAACCATAGAACATTGTTAATTAAACCCTAAAATGCTAACCTCAATTCATAATGTTAAACTAGGGTCCATTATTCCTTTTCAATAAAAATATTTTCCAAATTATTTAACATCGCCATGTGGCAAGTTTCTATTATTTGATCTTTAAAAGATGTGGCAAATTTGAAATTTCCATTCAAATAATAATGCGACACGTGTCAAGATCCTCATTCTTGACATTTGATGAATGGGATATATCTAGGGTTTTTTAATAAATATTCAAATGTCATGATGCTCATAATGAGACATGTGGCACATTTCGATTAGCCAAACACAAAAGACGTGGCCATTTCTTAGCCATAAGATTTAGAAAATTCTAGATCATCCAATATCACAATCTGGTTTCCCAAATACTAGAAACCATGCCATGTGGCAACAACCCATTAGTTAATCGGAAGTATTTCAATAGTTAACATGTGTCTCCACATGGTTAGAGTTTGGATCCACCAAAATAGTTGCAATTTATAGTCGCAAAATGATGCCTTGTATACATTATGTATATATTGGCCCCATTGGATGAAACAATATATACTAAATGTAGGCTTCATCTACCATTTGATGATGTCATCCTGATGTAATGTTTTACGACTATTTGTCATCTGCGACTTGTCTTAGGCGACTATTAAACAGTTAGTTGTAAAATGTCTCTTTCGACTAAAAAACAGTTGTAGACACCAGTTGTAAATAAAGGTTTTTCTTCTAGTGCTATAATCCTCGCACATCCTTTTATCCATCCATAATTTAGTTGAATCCTTCTTTGCTAGCATTACTATAATGGCTACCAAATCAGAACTTGATGGCTAAATGAGACCAGCCTCATGGAGCTCTTTGCATCTTTCATCTATCAATTCCCACTCATGCTTGTTCAACCTATGCCTCCTATGATAAATGGATATCTCATCTATAAGGTCTATAGAGAACTGCATGGTCTTACACCTTCCTAAGTCTTTCATTAAGAATGCGAACACATTCTCATATTTAATTAACAAGTTTGTAACTTGGTGTCTCTCCTTTTTGGTGAGCTGGTTCCCCATAACGAAAGAGTAGTTGGAAACACATGGGATGGAGTTGGAAAGTGTGTTTGAAGAACATGGTGTATTGAGTTCTCCATTATCCAATTGTGTAGATTTGTAGAAGGTTGTAATTGTTTCTCCAAAAGTTGATGTACGTCCAAGTGTATCAGAAACAGCTCGAGTCAAATTACATGGTACCTCCTCCCCCCCCAAACACTAAGAGTGATGGAGTTCACAATTCATGGGAAGGAAACAAAGGTGGGCTAAACACCTCTTGGTTTTCCTCTTGTGTTCGTAGGAAACCAAGGAGGTTTCTATTACCTTGTAATTGGTTGGTAGAAGCTCTGATCATCCAATATGTGAGAAACCTACAAGTTGGGGTCTTTGATGGTGTATCTCAGAGCTAATTGCAGAATTGAGAGTGGTGCAAGGTTGGTCCACCAATTGCACTACTGGTGCGCATAGGAACCGCATTGTGCCGCATTGAGTAGGAGCAGCTTTCCAAGGTAATGCTTGACCAACGTGTAATGTTCTTGGACTTTTTCCCTCTGGTCAAGCTAAGAAGGGGTCTTTTCAATTACATAACCAAACATAGGAGAAATGGATTAAGCCTAGGTGATCAATTGTACCATGTCCATGAAGAGACCAAACCTTGTGTCACTCAAGCCTTCTCCAAATCTAATCACTGAAAATCTTTAACACTCCCAACCTGAAATGATGAAGTCCACGAGGCCAAGTGCATCCATATGTTCTTCTAAATTAGTTGTATGTCAGAGGGCAAGAAAGTGAAATCAACCTTCCATGCGGCGGTTACAAACTGTTGTGGAAATATGGTTGTGAGTTCCATTATTCTCAATGCTACCATTTGCCTTGCAATAAGATCAATGTCTACGTAGAAATACCTCTGAACCACCATCCCTAATTGTAGTAGGGCTTTAAGATTTGTACCAATACCACCAAAGAACTTTAGTAATGTAATCCCCTCCTTAGGCGATGTGCAAATGATTAGTTGACGAAATACTAGTTTAATCGATTCACCATGGTTCTCCATGTTCTCAAAATTAAACAGAACTTTGACCAAGGGCTTATGGGTTACTTTGAACCTGTGTAAAACCTCTGGTCCATGTGGAATGTTTGTAGGAACCACCCTCAAGCTTTCAGTAGCTTGGGCATAAGCTTTCTCCTCTTCATCTCCCTCTATCCACTCGTGGCTAATTTGTTGGATGTAGGAAATGGTGTGTGCTTCCTTGAACATCCAATGGTGAGCCATAGGACTATGGTTCCCATGTAAATTAAGGGGTATGTATCCCATGTGGTGGCCATTAGTCTCCCAATTCACTTGGTAGTACACATGTTCGAACTAGTTGTCAATTTTGAAACTTGGTGGAAACAAGGCCTCTTGCCCAATGAGCACATCATAACTGTGGCATTCGTGATTAAACATCTAACCTGTAAAGCTCCTAATTTGTACCTTCATTGAAGTTAAATGTAATAAAATCCGAACTCTCCCTAAGTACCTCCTCTACGCTCCCATTAACGGTGCAAATTTGCCACACAAATTTCCATAGTTTGGAGTCGAGCATGCCCATCTTCTTGGCGAATTGAACTCCAAGAATCATTGGTTGGGCACATGTATCAAGAAATACCACTCTGGGTGTATGTCCTCCCACCTAGATTACTAACTCAATATTGTCGACAATGGCAACTCTGGTGGCAATGGAAGTTCTTTCACTAGGCACCACCTTTGAAAATGAATGAGAAACTTTGTGGAGAGAATGGCTATCCACAACACTTTTGTTGAATAACAAATCCACAAGTGAAGTGTTATTAGTTCCCTTCTAATATGTGAATGTAGAATCAGAGGTAGGAGAACCCACTAGTTTAGCCATGCTAAAATTAATGACTAGATTATGAACGCCATCTGCAACACGTGAACCAATCAAATGTTTTTCCAAGGTGTTGGACGAGACCCCTGTAGGATGTGGATCAGGGATTAGTAAAGGACTTGATGTAGTGTTCAGGGTATCTTTTAGTACTACAATTATGTCCCTGGTGCTTAGCTTCAAATCTTGAAAACTAAACACGGTGTACTCACAAGCTTTTGCACCATTTCACGCATTTAAAGTTAGCACTCCATAAGCTGATCAGTGGAAAATTGTGTGTTTTCCTGATGTACATGTATTTCTGGGACACGAGAATTTGACGCCTTAGTAGTTTGTGGTGTAGTAGTCTCCTCCCCCCTCACTAATAAGGTGCATTCTTTTTTTGTGTTAAGAGGATGAAAAGATTGTGACATGATT
>Ga0209611_10004418_pt1 | contig 24053 bp, 17 predicted proteins | sample S1TSphgellanicum_3_FD_187693 | JGI IMG/M metagenome (GOLD analysis project Ga0209611, IMG submission 187693) | Host-associated microbial communities from peat moss isolated from Minnesota, USA - S1T2_Fc - Sphagnum magellanicum MG (SPAdes) (version 2) | ecosystem: Host-associated > Plants > Peat...
ACTAAGAATTAATAAGAACTTGTGTAAAAGACTTGGTAATGACATTATTGGATTGCCTAACCTCAAAGGTTTACATTCTTCTAGTTTTGGAAAGCAAAAAGAGAAATTTTAGGCTACCTTATTAGGCTAGCACACAAAGAAAATGACACCCATCGATCACCAATCCCAATGAGTTGGTTAATTTGGCTCTTGGAGAAACATTTTATTATATATTCGAAATTGTTTGCAATGTGTTGGACATTCCTTGCAATAGGAAAGTTCTTCTCTAGCAAATGAAGTAGCATATCTTCAATAGGTACATACTAAGGATATAATCCCATTTCACAATTAGTTCAGTTAAGCTCATAAGCAACTAGAAAAAGAAAAGAATTAGGGTTTTTGTGTGTGCATGTGAACTTCACCCATCTTCATGTTTTACCCCCTCTTGAACTACGATCTTTTCAAACTTTTAGATGGTAGGTAACAATAGGGTGGGTGGGTTCTTTTTCTTTTCCAAAATGGGCGTTTTTGCATCCCCTAAAGACCTCGGTTGCATGGTCATGTGTAATTGTGGGCGATTCAACAGACTAGGTCAATGGACTAGGTCAATGTTTTCTTTGTGCACCCATCAAGGTTCCCTACATGAATATATTTAACAGCATTTGAATGGAAGTCAAGAAAAAATGTCTCTAAAAGAAGAGGCACCCTTCAAAGGTTGTCCATTGCCCAAAAAAAGAAAAAAAAAAAGAAGATGAAACTCAAAGGTGCTCATTTCAAAGTATTCATTTCATCTCATACTCTTCATCCAAAGTCCTCTTTTAGCTCACTAACATGGCCCAAATGGGAAGAGCTACTAAAAGAAAACATCTGTCTTGGGAATGTCCAAAGTTTAGAAACTTGTTTTCTTCAATGGGCAATCCCCTCACCAAACAAAAGGAAATTCTAAACTTAGGATGTACCCACAACTATTTACTAGAAATCGCACCTTTGTGACCCCATCGTGACCTCTACATGCAAGGATTGTCCAATCAAATTGTGGAATGCCTGCTCCTTAGGGCCATTGTTGTTGAACGCCAACCAAAAGGGGTGTTTTTAACAAAGAAAATGGGATTGGTAGGGGTTGTTCTGATCGTTGAAGTTGACTCCATATTGGTGGAATAATATTGGTACTAGAACCAAAGACTCTCGAAAGTATTGACATGGTTGTGTATCCGATGATGATTTGGAAGTAAATGGATAATATGGTCTTTGGGTGTATGGCACACGTTTATCTCCCTTGACTAGTAGGGTTTTTTGGAGGTGGGCAAGTTGATAAAAATCCAAGCCTTGTCATCATCAGCTTGTTTTCTTTTGGTCTATTATTACCTACCTCTATCCTTGTACATTTTTTATAGCTTTATAGTGTGTCTAGAACAACCTAGGTTTTGAATCAACTTGGGGTACGTATTTTCATGTGAAATGTTGTAACCTTCCAAAACCCTCATTTCAAATTTTTGTTAATTGTGTGTAATCTCCATTTTCCTCCAAAAAAACATAATTTAAAGGACTGATAAAAATATTTATTTCATGGATATTTCAAAAAGAAAGAAACCAAAATATTTTATTGCATGAAGAAAGAAAAATGAGAAGAAGGAAAATTTCAGACTAATATGCCATGTTCCAACAACATTTATCAGCCTGGTCACAAAATAATCAAGTATCATGCTTGTAGTTCAAAGAACTCACATAGGTAAACAATTAAACACTCCAATAGCATTCCCTTTTTAATTGCCCTTCACAAATCACCTAAATCCTCATAAGCCATTTGTTAAAATTCCAAGTACAATTTTCTACGAAAACAGAAGGCTATATAAGGAAGTTTTGCCAATTGAAATGCCAACACACGTCAATCAATCCCACCACAAACAACACAAAATTGTCACACTTTTCATTTGATGAACTCATCTAACAATTAAACACTTCATTAGCATTCCCTTTATTTGCCTTTACCAATTCACCGATTACCTATTTGTTAATTTTTCAAACATATATTGTTGTGTACCCAAAAGTAAGCCAAAGCGAGGTTCACCGAATCAAAATACCAACACAACTTGTTAATCGATAGGGTCACAAAATACTTAAATTGTTATGAGTTTATTATTGTTATGCTTTTTTAGTCCAAAAGAACTCACATAACAAGAACAATAAAAGACTTCAATTACGTGCCTACCTATCTACCTACCAACCTTTCCCCTTAATTAATTAAATTAATGAACCTTTAGAACTCATACTTAATGAATGGGACCCTTGAAAATCAAACTTTAATTAATGATTCCTTAATCCAACTTAACTAGGTAATGGAACACCACAAAGCGTCCCCCAAAACCGCCCAAAATGAGTAAATTCTTGGCTAGTAAATGTAAAAAACAATTCGTAAATAGTAAAATAGTAGAAGTCATTTATCACCAACTAGTTCTACACCAGCCATTTTTTTGCTCTTTTCGTTTACAGCCATTTTGGATTTTGGTAGGTAGGTAGGTCTATAGGTAGGTAGGTGGTTTTGGGTAGTAGGTAGGTAGTTTTGGTTGGAAGGTAGTTGTGGTGGGTCTGTTGGCGGACGCCAAGAGAGCTTCTCTTCTCCAGCTCTTTCTTTTGTGTTGAATTTGAGAACTTTGCTGGAGAGTGATGATGGAAGAAATGCTCTGCTTTTGATGTGTTTTTGTTTTGGTTGAGGTTTTTTTGGGTGATGGGTTGTGATGCTGGTTGTAGCTTTTTCACCGTGTCTGTGGATCCAAGGTAGTATATAGATCAGTGCTATGGATATGAAGAGAGAATTGTTTGAGTACAAGAACAGGATTGCTTGCAGATGATGATGATGATGATGATGATAGTGCTGAAGAGTTTTGGGTTTGGAGAAATTCTGTGTGCTCAATTCCAATTCTCAAAAAGGGTTCTCGATTTGGGTGCAAATCTCTCACCAGGTGTTTGTTGATTCTTGAACATATCAAGAGGATTTGGGAGGTGATGATGCAAAGGATTGATCAGGGATTGTAGTACTTAAGAAGAAGAAGAAGAAGAATCAGGGTGGGTTGGTGCAGGAATTGGAGAAGGAAATCCAGGAACAACAACAACTAGAAGAACACGAACAAGAGGAAGAAAAAGTTGTGGTAGAAGTTGAAGCAAAATACAGCAGGACTGTGGGTTGTGAATTCCAAACACAAAAGGTTCTTCGCAAGACTTGCCGCTCCTCAAAGAACGATGATGAGTCCTTTCAAGAGCTACAGCAAGCGCAGATCGGAGGTGGACAAGAACGAGAGTTTCAAGCTGATCGAGATTCCGTTCTCGCCTCTTCGCAAGAACGAAGAAGACTGGGTGGAGGAACATGACTACGTGCATGGCTTCCAGTTCGCAAATTGCCCGCGCGATTACGGGAGCAGACAGGCGTATCTGCGCTCCTACACATTCTCAAGGGAGAGTAAGCAAGCTCCAGAGAGAATGAAGAAGTCGCTGCTGAGGCTGAAGGCGGCAGCCTGGGCAGTTGTGGCGTGCAACTACAAGCTTCCTCTTCGTGCCCGGTTGCTCAAGGAAAAGATTGCCATCAGAACCTCGCAGTATCTCAACAATGGAATGCAATTGCTTCTACCCTCATGCATGCAGATGCCCAAGTGCTTGATGGCTACCACCTGATTCCTGCCACAGTTCTCTTCCTCAGAACCCTATCATCTTACCACCCTTTTTGTAAGTTTTCTCTTGTACCCATCGATTGTCAGGAAACCGAAATTTGCGACATTTCATTCTGAGGACTCTATGAGGAATCCAAGTTTGTGAGGATTTCATCTGAGTTCTTTCTTTAAGGAACACAAGCGGCTTCACATTGTTTCTCTGCTCCTTTGTAGCACAAATCCTCTTTGCAAGTAGATTTCTACCAGTAATTCAATTGCCTGAATGTGCAGGATTTCAGGGCTTAACTCTTTTGCTGAAGTAAAACTCCAACCAGTCTATCAGCCAGTGGTGGGAAAACTCCAAATAAACCCTCTGTTTGTAGTATGTAGGAGATTTGAACTCAGTTTTTGGAATGCAACCCTATCATCTGACATCCCCTTCCCATTCCTTCTTTCTCTGCAGCGTTGCAGCTCAGGATTTGAGTTTCAATAACTGCTGAGATTGGAAACCTCTCTGGGAGAGAGAGCAACCTCCCAGCATCTTCTACTGCATCTCTCTCTCTCTCTCTCTCGGCATCATCTTTTACCCCATGTCATAGTAAGTTAGGGTAGGGAGTTCTTGCAGCAATGGAATGGACTGGACCGTAACCAACTCTGTAACATCTTGTTAAGGGAGTGCTGTTGAGAGCTCCAGAGTTTATACTTGTATACTCTACAAGATAAGAAGGTATATGGTGGTTATATACATCTCAATTGTGTGTTCCTTCGATTTTGCTCTGTGGTGTTTTGCAGTGAAATATTGTATGCTATGTTTGGGTTTGCTGTGGATGATGATTTCTTATTGCTGCAAGCACATTGCAGGATGGATATACATGAATACATATAGTTATATATATGTCTCAATCGTTGTCCTTCAATTTTTCTGTTTGCTTTTGTTGTGAAGTTTTATGCTATGTGTTTGGGTCTTGGATGTCTTCTTCTTATTGCTACTACATGATGCAATCTGTCATATAGTGCTGTACTGTGAATGGGAGAAGAACAACAGAGTGAGAGAGATCAAACGGTTTGCAATTCCCTCAGTTCATTTCAAAGCCAATTTTATACTTGTAAATGAGGAATTTTAGATTAGTTCCTGTTGGCCAAACGCTCTTTAATGGGGGTGTTTTTTTCTCAGTGCTTTTTTTTGGGGTTTTGTTTTTGTCCCTATTTGTTTCTCTTGAATTTTGTTAGTTGCTATGAGTAGTTGCAGAGGAGCTTTTTTTTGTTTGAATTTGCTGTGGTCAAGTCAAATGTTTGCTCTCAAATTAGCTCAGTTGGAGATAGAAAATTGTAATGTAGTAGTGGAACCCATTGCAATGCCTTTTGTTTCTGTTTGTATTTTGCTGGAGATTTGTCATACACCTCAGACTCCAAATGCATTTCGCTTTGGCTGGTTTGCCCTTGGGCATTGAAATGGTGTCATCAAGTTGAGGTTCTTTTTTCTTGGGCATTGCAATGATATTGTCCAGTAATTTCTTTTTGGTACTTGGTGAAAATCCAGTGCAACTCATGTGAAGGTTTTCTATGAAAGACTTGCACCTAAGTTGCCAGATTTTGAGGAAGTTTGTTCTGAAATTGTCATAATTAGACAATAGGTCCCTGCAGGTTGCCAAAATCTAGCACACGTCTTGAGATATCCTACTTTGCACTCTGGAGTCTGACCTTTTCCAAATCTGCCTAACTCCTCTTGTGGCTAAATCACAAAAACAAGAAGAAAAACAATCCTGGTGTTATCAACACTGGTCTTAACCTTTTGATGGAGAAAGAAACTCTAACAAGCCTGTTAGGACCAAGTAATCCTGATGCTCTTCTTTGGAGTGAACACAACATGATAGAAAGTCCACAAGAGTTGATGTTTTCTCTGAAAACTAAAGCCAACAAATTCAAAGGCATGCCACATTAGCCTATCATAAAGCTAACCAAGCAAACCAGTTATTGACTCTTCTGGATACAAGATGCAAAATGGGTTCACACAATTTGCAAATATGTTAAGTGAAAGGTTGAATTGATATAGCGTTGGTTGCGATTTTTCTAGAAGATAGGTATGTTTTTGCCAATTTTATGCCTTTCATTATTGCAATTCAAGTATTGGAGTTATATTGCAATACTTGTTGTAGCAATGCATTTCCTTTTGCTACACTAGATTTCATACATGTCATGCAAGTATGAAAGTTTAGAGTTGATTTGGGTTTTCATCACTTTTCCATTAATCACTCTTTCACAAACAAAAATGAATGTTCAGACAAAAGTTAAGGATGAAGAAGAGTTGGGTCTACTACATATCATCATTCCCACAAATAACTATTGTTCACACAAAGCATTTAAAATCATTCATCACATGGATGTCAGGGCTGGTATAATAGGGAGTGTAACAAAACAATGAGACCAAGAATTGAGGCACAATCAACAATCAGATGTTTTTAGCTTTTATGAATGCATGAAATTTGCCAAAGAAATTTGTGGTTAAATTTCATGTACACTAGCATGTAAACTTACAAGTCCAAACTTATCGCTGATTAATGGTGAGAAATACATCCCTGCTTAATGGCAAGAAGCACATCATAGACAACCCATGGGAAGCTTAACAAATATTTGTCCTCTTCTGGATCAAGGAAATCAGCACAGTAAGTAACATGGTACCATGCAGAAGCTTTAGCATAGTTGTCATGACCACCATATCTTGAATCCTCATGATCTTCATTGTCATCATCCCCTTCAAAAAACCATTGCCGAGCCTCACGGCATAAAGCACTTACCGAAAGTTGAATCCGTCGCTTAACATCCTCATTTCGTTTGTGATATTGCCTAGACATTTGGAGGATGTTGTTACTCATTACCTCAGCTTCAGTTTTGATGCCATATCGATTCATCAACCCCATGAGCTTTTGGTCATACTCATTCTTGAGTGAGCTTGCTTCCTCTACATACTCTTCATACCCCAAAACAATGAGGGTGGAATCATATGACTCCCAAATCAAGTCTCGAGATATTTGAGATGTTATCTTTTCACTTGATGCCTCCTTCACAGATCGAAAAAGTTTTCCAATGATTTTGCGAGACTCATACATCTCTTTGTCCTCCTTTTCCATAAAGTCTGGATAACGGTCAGGTCGCAAAAGATATGGAATGGTTGCTGGAACACCTGTTTTTGGAAAGTCAACAGCAACAGAAAATAGCCTTGCAAGCTCCTTGCAATTAGCACTCCGAGCATTATCATCTCCCAGATCAACATGCACTACATGTGCATTTGAAATTTGACCCAAATTATCATTCACCATGTGCTTAACAAAAAACTCTTGAAGCTCCTGCAATGATCAATGTGTGTGTGTCAATTGCAAATCCTTTGAATTTGTTTAAAAAATCAATCTCCAACCCTAAGCTTTTACTTAATAATTTGAGAGCCAAAATCAACAACTCATGGATGAAGGCAAATCTCTAGTAATGTACAGACTCTTGGAATGTGAAAACCAACTTCTCAGTACAAGCTGCATTGTATAGTGAAAGGGAATGGGTACTACCTTGACTGTGACAGGGTGGTCAAGTTGTTCTTCTGGAGCTGGTGTATAGTCCATGGGTGCATCTGTCTCAGGAGGGATTAGATATTTATCCCAACTCACAAAATACAAGTCTCCATCCAGATCACTGCCGGAACATTCATTTGGATGAGGCCTATTGGTCAAAAACAATTGAGCATATGAGAACCATTATTTGATTATGTTGCAATTTACAACTAGATCACCCTAATATATGTAAAATATACAACACATGCAATTAAGGTTTCCTTACAAAACACTCGCATTCTTAGATTTCAAAAAAATTGTTCAACTCTAGGGGGCATTGATTGATGATGGGCATCACAATGATATCTGTAGAGAGATCCAACATTGGTATAAATGCATTTAGGTTTCCTTACATAAAACACTTCCACTCTTCTAGATTTTAGAAAAAAATTATTCAACTTTAGGGCTGTTGATTTGATGACGGGCATCACAATGATATCTGTAGAGAGATCCAACATTGGTATAAATGCATTTAGGTTTCCTTACCTAAAACACTTCCACTCTTCTAGATTTTAGAAAAAAATTATTCAACTTTAGGGCTGTTGATTTGATGATGGGCATCATACTGTACCTATCCCCGTTTTGTGGAAACACAAGGCAGTTGACCATGTGGTGCAAGCTTGGTTCATCAACAGCCATCAACACTCGAACATCACCAGGATGCACACATGGATTTTTAGCCACAACAACTGGTCCAGTGATAACCCGTGCCAAAATCCCCGTGTTGCCACAATAGTACTGATTAAATTCCTCCAACCCATCATCAACAAACCTTTGATTTTCTCTCCCAGGAGTGAGTTGCAAAAAGACTTGCCCATATTCTAAAATTGAGGTCTCATCCAAACAACCCATCAAGACTACACCTTTTGGAACAAATATTCGTGACTTGGTTCTCAAGTTGAGCAGCTGTGTCGCTCGAAATGTTTGTAACATGCTCGCAAGATAAGGCTCATGTTGGGGATGGTACCCAGCCATAAGCATTTTTGTTAACAACACTTGTGATTCCCCTGAACTTGATGCCTACAAAACCCACAATCCAAGGCAAAAAATCAATCACAAAATAAAGGGTAAAGATGCAAAAGCAAGGTACTAGAATGTAAGTCTATATAATATGTGAAAAGAAGCAATGAAACACAAACCTGAAGGACTTCAATTGCCATGAAGGGATCAGTTAACATTGTATCAAGTTGACCAATGATATGAAGTTGCATCTCTTCAAACACATCATCCTTGACACCCAATGTTGAAAGTAGGCCAATGATTTGACGATTCAAATAAGATGGCAAGAATTTTGACCAACTCAAAACCTCAAGCCCAGTGTGAGTTGATGTGAACTTTCGCATGCTTGGACGAAGTGCAATTTTGTAGGAAGGATCAAGGTCAGGGTCAACAGCGACAACTCCCTTGTATCCACCATATCGGATTTGAAATGCAGAGGGGGGCAAGGCAATTGGCATTTTCTTAAAGTTGCACAATTTCACAACTTTCCTGGCAAAATGTTCTGATATCTTCCCAATTCCATCAGAGAAACAGTACACAGTTCCAGATTCATAGTCTGTCCTTTCAATGTCTGGTATGTGTTCAACTTCATGAGCACAAACATCGAGTGTTGGCACAGACGATGAAAAGCATTGACCCATGCGAGCTGCACACTTTGCAACGTTTCGTATATTAAGGAAATCCCCCATCCATGCTCTGATCTCTGAAGCTGTGATCCGCTCATTGGATGCAAACATCCAGAACGACCGATCCCGCAATTGGCTTGCAGAAAATGCTAAAAACTCATAATGTTTCCCTCCAATCGTCAACCCTTCTTGCATTACCTGCAAAACTCGATCATAGAGCTGTGTCCTCTCACCAGTTTTGCCTGCTGTAAGAGCAACAGAGGTAACACCCTCATAATCCTCATCAGTAAAAGATACACGAAGGAAATTATGGATCTCATTTGCAAAATGTCGTGTGACTCGATTTGAGAAATCAATATCTGGACCTTGGCAATACACCTTTGTGGGTGTCACCAAGAGGCGATGCACATAAATTGAGCTTCCATCTGCTAGAAGGGGAACACTGATTGATGGGATTCGGATGTTTTCCTGACTGTACTTTGCCAGTGCATTTTGGACTTGCTTTATCGGGTCCCAACAAGGATGTGCGGAGTTCATGATATTTTGTAAGACCAACTCAACAATGTGCACTGTCTTTGGAACATGGGATGACTCCTCCAACAACTTGTAGAAGACACGGTTGAGGCTTAATCCACACAACCTTCCAAGTTGCACAAGTTTGTTGATTTTGAAAATGAGTTCAAAATCAATATCCATATCAACAGGAGGTTCAACAATTGGCACAAGCATTTGGGAGGATGCGTATGACTCTCCATTTCTCAAGTGAAGCTTCCATTCACGATATGGATATGGGGCTATCTTATAATCAGCTAACTTCTTTACAACATTGTCCACATCTTCTTTACTGATTCCTGGAAGCTCAACCACATATGCCAATGATTGCCCAATGCACCCAGCAGAAGTGAAATCTGTAGCTCTCACCCATGGTTCTTCCTTCTCCTCTTTGAAGTAGTTGAAAACATTCAATAAAATAAACTCCTTGTTGAGACTCATCTTCCGATGAAATATCCGCGGTGGGTTGTTGAGCTGTTTTGGAGTTCATAGTTAGATTGCAAACAATTGATTTTCAGATCACAAAAATTTGAAACCAAAAGATCAACAATTTTGACACTGGTGGTTTCAAGCTTCTATGAGGTTTATGCACAAATTGACAGAGAAATCACCAAGCTACTGGGTTTACAGCTACTGGGTGTCATTGAAAACACTGAAATTGAATGCAAGCTTTACTCAGAAGTGATGGATTTAATGAAGAAGTACCCATGTGGACCCATGTGGTATTTCTTTTGAATTGAGAATAAATAAATAAATAAATAAAATCAGACAAACCTGGAGGAGAAGAGCTGTAGTGGTGGTGCTGTGAATGGTCACAGGTTCAATCCATTGAAAATCTCTGAAGATGAACTCCATCTTATACTCAAGCTTCCATGCACTAGTCCCATGCACAGAAAACAAGAATCGTAGGCGGCGGGTTGGGAAATCAAATTCAGTGTTCACAGTAGGGTTTGATGACCACAACACACGCACCTCATCCTTCTTTGATAAGCAAGCAAATGACAGCAAATTGTTTTCCAAGAGGATCAAGCTGTGCTTGGGTGTTTGGACAACAGCTCGATCAAGTTTCACTCTCAAAGGTCGCATTCGAAATAACAATTTGTCGTTCTTTGCTAACTGTTGTGCCAGCTCGCCTTTTTCCTCGTCCTCAAAATGCACCGTTGCTTTCCCATTGTTGCGTTTCTTTCCATTTGATTTCAGTTTTGCTGAGTGTATCCCACCCTCTCCCACTACACTCTCAAGAAAACCCACCAGATCCACAGCTACAGCATCATATGGGATGTTGCTCACAAAAGCTTTGCGTGGTCCCATTTTTCACCCAATCTCTGCAGCCTGTTCTTCCCGAGCTCCTCAATGCTTTCAGATCAACTTTTCTGACGACAAACGATGTGCAAGAGGAACCTGCAAAGAAACCAAAGGGAAAAAACCCACACACTCAGGAAGATTCATACAATCTTGAAGCACTCCTATATGCAGGGATGGGTTCTTGTTCTCAATCTCCTCAATGCTTTCAGATCAAGTTTTTTCTGAAGACAAAACACAATGTGCAAGAAGTACCTGCAAAGAAACAAAAGGAATGGAAACACACACACTCAGGTGTTTGCATCCCTAATTTCCTAGGCATGGAAGCTTTGTTCTTGTCCTTGTTCTTCTTTCTTGTATGCAATATATATTATTACTTGGAAAAACGTCTGACAAAAGCTGGAAAGCAAGAACCCTTTTGTCGCAAGAGCAGCCAACAAAGTCATACCCTGCCAAGAGTGGAGCATCGAATTGATGAAAAGCTTCTCAGCATCTGCCACTCACTGTCAACTCCTTCCTGGACTGCACATGCCCATGGGACGATACTTTTCTTCTTCTTCTCACATTTGCAGTTCTTGTTTCTTTCTTCTTTGTCCTGATCAAACTGGACCTTTTTTCTATTGCAAAATTGTGTCACCCAATTCTGAAACTCGGCGCACTACTACTCACATATTCCCAAAAAAGACGACTCGACTCTAGTGCCTAAACTTGGACCCAATTATATCCCATTTTCTTTGATTTTTTCTTGTTTGATTACTCCCCATCTCTTTTGGCTTTTTCTTGCTCTCTTTCCTTCTTCTCTTTCCCAACTAAATTAAGGTCGTTTCCAGCTCATGATGATTCTGTTGAATATCTATTTACTTAATCTGCATGGTACCAACGTAGTGCCCCAAACCAAGTCTGTTAGAACATAATTGACTAGTTGTTAGTAGTTAGTAATAACCACTTGCTGGTTAGTTTGTCTGTTAGGCATTTACTTGAGTTGTTACAGAGTTAAGTCAGATCGCACAGCAAAAAAATTTTGTAGGTTAACTATGGTTAACCTTCCGTTAGCTCTTGATTTTTTTTATTGTTTTTCAAAAATGTTGATTCTGATTCTGGTTTCGCACATAAATGGAACCAGGAATCCAGTTATGGGTTCAAATTCTTCATTGAGCAACAAAATCGATGATTCTAACCCTCCAAACCAAGTACCCCGGCTAACATTGAAAAAATTTGCACCAGGTGAGCTAAGTAGAATGAACACATGATGAAGGCTGGTGCATGCCATTTGGTAGTAAGTGAGCCTGAACCCTACCACGCCCCCCATCCCCCTTGCTTTTAACTTAATACCAGTAGTACCTTGGCAGCTTTGGCACAAATCATATTATTTTCAGAAACTGAAATTTCAACAAGAAAACTCAAAGAACATTTTTTTTTTATGAAGGAAAATTGAAGAATCGTTTTGGAAATTTTTTTTCGGAAATAAAATGTTTTTGGAATTATGTAATTTTTTAGGCAGACAAGTTCTGAAGCTCACCCTCAACTACTATAACCATAGTTAAGAAAGGAGCAGGGCTTGAATAAGAAGCAAGGGATGACAAGCCAACCCAATGAAGGTAACTTCACTTTTTGTTTGGCTGATTATGAACCTGCATGCTGCTTGTGATAAACAACAATTTTATTTTATTTTATTTTATTTTGTAAATTTATTTTCTGGATAAACAACAATTATCAAATTTTATTTATTATACTTTCAGCCCTAACTTCAACAATACTGTAACTGCTGCTATTGGCTATTGGTACATTCTGCCAAAATAATAGGTCAATATTGAATCTAGGTCTAGGCTTCTAGGTCTAGGCCCCAATTTCTAGGTCGAGGCTTCTAGGTAGGTACCTAGTAGATAGCCCCAATTTCAAGTCTCCAACAAGTAAAAAGTGTAGGGTAATGCCCACCCAAGAAGAAGCAGGGAGTTCCAAGAGTAAGTGCCTGCCCCAGGGGCATTTACTTTTGGAACTCCCCTTCTCCACCAAGGGCATTATCAAGTGTAAAAATTGATGTGATTTTTTTTTTAAAAATAAAAAAATTATTTCCTGTGATTCTCTAAAGAAATTTGTCATCAAAAGATATTAATGAGTAAATTGTGTATCATAACACATCCTGCCCTAATGCTAACATTTTTTGGGGAATGCTTTATGGGATGGATGAAGCCCAAGTTAACATTTATAATTTGCCTCATGATGAATGCAAGCAAATCTCATTTAAGAATCATTGCACTAAATTGCAAAGTCTATTTTCAACATAGAGACTAGAGATCAATTAGAAGGGTATATTGGTTTAAAATTATTTGTCATGACAAATTTCCAAAAAAAAAACAGTCACAAAAATCCAATAAAACATTGCTGGCCAGAATCATTGCAAGGGAGACAAAAAGGGAAGGCCAAAGAAAGGCCAAAAAATGAACAGGTCACATGAACCAAAAAAAAAAGGAAGAGAGTTAATCCATCTCATGATGAGAAGCTATCTCACCCATGGCCCCTTTAATGTCGCTTGCATGCAAATCATGAGACCTAAAGGAATGCATGGTAAGTTAACTTACAATGTAAGCTATTCTTTGAAAAGTTTGTCAAAATATAAGTATGATAAATGATCAACATTTACTCTATTTATGAAATAAGGGGAAGGCAAATAATTTGCCATTTATTTTACAAATGCAACTTCTTACATGTGAATTAAACCAAGATATGTCTTAAGTCTGTAGAATTATGGCATCTTGGCAAGTGCAGCAAAATAAATTTGTTTTACAATTAAAATTGGAAATTATATCAACACAAGACATTGAGTACAATGTCTTAAGGGAAAAACTGACCAACACACAATAAAAACCCTTCACATTACATATAGTAAAGGACGTCGTGAAGCATCATTTCATCCATTTGTCCCGTCATCCATCTGTCCATCCATTCGATCATTCATCCATCTCATCATGGTCTGTTTATTTCGACCAGGCAAAGAAAGAGTGGAATACACATATATATAGTGAATTGAAAATTAATAATATTTTTAGTGGATGTCATCAAATTAGAAATAAAATAAAATAAAATAATCCACCCAACCAAAAATTTGATCAATTTGTTTCATGGTGAATTTCCTCAAAATTATGAGTTAGAACTCTCAAAAAAATAAAGTGGATTTTTCTTCACAAATTCCCTTTTCTCAAAGAAAAAAATTGCAATTTTTTAAAGAAATGCATCTTTTTTTTGGTAGGAAAAAATACTTTGTCACATTTGGACACAGGTTTTAGTGTTTGGGACAGTTCTTTTTTGTTTTTGCCAGTTTTCAACAGTTCAGATAAATTTTTCCAAACATTAGAAAAATTAGTGCTAGACGACTTTTTTTTGGCATACTCGCATTTAGTGATTTTTTAAAAAGAAATTTTGTGATTTGTTCGACCAAAAATATGGAAAACATTTTGTGTTGTCTGATAAGCTGCTGACACGCCTGCGACACTTGGCCGCCACTGTGTAATATACTTTTTTGGCACATATGTAATGTATCATCAAATACACACACACCTGTGCATTAGGCACCAGGTTCTAGTGATTAGTAATAGTACTCAATGTTGAATAAAAAAGAAAGTATGGTATTGACTGTAAAGTGAAGCTTGTCCCACCAAAATTAGTTGCTAAAAGTAAAATTAGTAAATAATATTAAGTTATTACCTAATAAAAATATGGGTGGATTTTGTAAATAAAGATTGACATAATATAAGCCTTTCAATGGGGATCCTTTGGTCAGCTATGCATTTTGGACTTTCATATGGGTTATTAGGTGGGTAACTTAACGATTTTGGTTCAGCATAATAAAAGATTAATTAGATTGACCACATTTGTCACAAAAGAATAAAATTTCAGGGAAGCAGATGTCAAGAGTATAGAAACTCATCCATGGAAAAGATGAATATTTTAAGAGACTAGCCAATAGTATAAGTTGATGGATGGTAAATATTTGTTGAATTTAGATTGCAAGGAATGGATGCTTATCCACTCTTCCTTCAGGTGTTTAAGAGCTATAGGTGAAGTAATAGACTCAATTTTTTCATTCTCGTGCTTTCATGTTGATATATTTTGATAATCTTTGAGAAGGGACTTTTTTTGTACGTAATATATTAATGATGCAATAAATTTCACGTATTGTTTTGGTTGTGAAAATGTTCATAAGGGCTTATATGAACTTTTTGAGTGATCCTGGAGGCAAAGTCTTTAGATGCTTGTGATGAGCTTTTCTTTGGGTGCAAATTCGTGTGAAAAATAACCTTCCTAGGATCAACCCATCCTATTCATCACCCGACCAAGAAACCCAATGTCCTCTTGTCGCCCAAAGAACCCATGTTTCAATGAGAAAGGCATGGTATTGACTATGTCATGATGGCATTTCCATAGGGATTTAGTATGCTCAATTTGATGGCCCAAATCGGTGACCTACACGGCCTTTTCTTAACCCTGCTATATAATCCAGCCAAAAAGCCAAATTAAAATTTAAAATGCTAAGAATCACGTGCTTTTAAAGGTTTTCTTTCAATAGTCAAAATTTCATCAATTTTTAAAAAGAATTTGCCATAATTTTATGCACGGTCCAAGTAGATTAGCCAAAAAATAGAAGGATGTTTTAATATTTTATTTTCATATTTAGCTTGTAACCATATTTGACTAAATCTTTGTATGGATGATCACCACTTTGGCGACATCAGAAAATTCACCCAAAATAAAATCATTGGACCTAAGGTACTCATTCAGGATCCTACACTGCCCATTAGTTTTTCCTTTATTTATTTATTTGTTTGTTTATTTATTAACAGGCTTCCCCAGCACTTGCTGCCAAATTGTCAAGTCTACACCAGTATCAACTCTGATTCTAGACCCTTTACTTCTATTGCCAAGGAATGGGCCCATTAGAGGGCCATTCAAACACACTCACACAAAGTATATGTTTCAACTTAATGTATTCCATACTACTCTAGTACCTGGGTCACTTTGACACTAAATTAGATTATTTTCAGAAGTGTTAAAAAAAATTTAAGATAAATTTCAGAAACGCTTTTTTGCTGAAGGAAAATAAAAAATCTGATGAAATATTTGAGAATATATCATTTACTTATTCAATCTTATCCTCATCCTTTGAATTTGGTGTGGATTTGGTGTAGTTAACTTATTGCCTTTGAAAGATGCGTTGGAGTTGTGTATCAAGTTTGTGAATTCTATTTGTAATACTTCAAGATTCACACTCTCATTCCCAATGCCATTTTGTTGTGCAATATTAGTAGTTTCTTGGTTTTTTTATTACTTGTAGCTTTGTCTTTTTTGTAAAAAAGTTTTCTTTTGCTTCCAACTCCTTGTGTTGATGATGTTGAAGTGTTTTTTTGTTGCCTTGTGCTTGTTGAAATGACCAATTGGAATCCTTGTTTTTGAAGGAGTTGTTTAAAATGTATTTGTTTCTTGTTCAACTGGAAAGGCCTCCTTTAATACATCTCTTCTTTCATCCATCTTTAGTTGCATTTCTTCATTCAACAAGCTAGTTTTTACCTCTTCAAATTTAGGTAGTGTTTCCCAATTTGTCAATGTCTTGACCAAAATATTATACTCTTTTGGTAAGGAGTTCAAATCTAACAAAATGGCTAGTTCTTTTGGTATTTCAAACTCTATGCTTTGGAAATGATTAAACATTTATCTCACTTTTGTAAACTAGTTATCCATGCCAATGTTTTCTTCCCTTCTCATTGATATAAATTTTTTTAGGAAAAATAATTTCTTGGAACTACTCTTCCTTTCATATTTCTCATTCAACTATTGCCAATAATCATATAAATTTGTAAAGTCTCTAACGAAAGGTATGGTTGAGTCTCTCATTGATAGGTTGATGCATGACATTGAGTGTTTTATGTTTGATTTTCCTCTTTGTTGTTGTCAACAAATGATCAATTTCATTTTCCACATAATTCCATGCATCTTTTTTTTGAAGAATATGTTTCATTCTAAAAGACCCAAACTCCATAATTGGACAACCCTTCTAGACAATTGGACTTTGGTATGACTAAATCAAAGTTCCCTAACTTACTATGATTGGAGTTGGGTTTTAAAACTTCCTTGTTTGGCTTCAAGTTGTGAATGTTCATGATTTATCCTTGATCTTCAACCATCCTTCCTTTGAGGAGTAACCAACATGTCAAATGTGATAATTCTACTCATTTAGATTTGCAAACTAAGAACATTCATAATCAATCTAATAAAAGAAGAATATCCAATATTCACATGGTGAAAGCATTATGGTGTACCAAAAACAATAATTTGAAAGTTCATTTTGGGAGTTTTTAATGTATTTTTAAAAACAATTTCTTAAAAAAATACAAAAAACTTTGAAATGATGTTCAAGTTGACATCTTTTTCCATGTCCAAGTTAATAGTGCCCTACTTTCAACCTTTTTGAGCACCTCCATTTAGTATTGGTTATGAAAAACATCTTTTTGAATATGTGATGACCTTTGAAAAATTATGGACTTTTATTGGGCAAAATAAAAAATTATAAAATCCATCAAATAATTCAAAAATTTCAAACTTTTTAATCTTAAGTGTCATAACCTTTAAGAGTATAACATGTCCCACAATTGTGAAAACAATCTTTAATTTCATTATAAGCAATGAATTCATAACACATTTTTTTAATGGATTGTGATTCATGAATTTCCTAGATTGCAAAGTCCATATTTCATTGAGTATTAATGTTTTATGTGTAGTTAGTTCAAAGTTAGAAGGAAAAAAAAAAGTTTCACTTATTTGAGTTAATTGTTGGAACTTTCAATTTTCATATGGGTTTTATACAATAGTATTTTTATCCAAAATGACTAAGAGTCAATGTGTCAAGTCTATCTACAATTTTGTGTCAATCAGTGTGCATCAACAGGTTTGAACATTTATGTTGGATTTGAAAATTTATTGAAAATTGGCGTGTGTCAAATTTGTTTGCGATTTTGTGTTGATTAATGTGCATTGAATTTGAACATCTACATTGAGTTTAAACATTTTCTAGGAGTTGATGCATGTCAAGTTTGTTTGTGATTTTGTGTTGATTAGTGTGTTTCAAATTTGAACATCTACATTAAATCTAAACATTTGCTACTAGTCAAAGTGCATTAAATGTGTTTGTGATTTTGTGTTGATCAGCATGCATCAAATTTATTAGCATCGAGTTTGTGTGCATTGAATATGTCTATATGGTCCATTTGTTTGTGTTAATATTTTTGGGTCAATCTATTCAAGTCTATCAATTTATGTTGTGAATTGAATCCATGTGAATTATGAGCTAAGTTGTTTTTGTTGAGAGTCAAATCTATTTGTATATTTGCATTGTGAGTTTATTTATTTATTGTTATGAGTCTATATGTGTTTGAAGTTAAAGTTGTTTCACACTTTGTTGTTGAGTTGAATTTTTCACAATGCCACCATAACTCCCACAAAATTACAAGTTCAATTATTATTTTTCAAGTAGGAACCCTATTATGTGTGGTCTTTTTGTCATGCCAAATCCTAATGTAGCTTTTCCATTTTGTGAGTTTCCTCCATTTTCCCCTCCCCTTTTTCCTCTCTTTAATTTTGATGTTTCAAATGTACATCCAAAACATGAATGTGTATGCAATGTCCTTGAATGGACCTTTTGCCACCCTTGAAATAGATTTTCCCATTGTCCCATTTAAGCCAAGAACTAGGAAATGAAATTATGTTGCCACAAAAAGATTTCAAGACTTTTGGGTTGCAAAACTACCAGAGGCAAAATTATGCCTGGGGTCAAATGGCGACTTGCATATTATCAAATGTAGGGCTTGTAGTGAGGTGGAAGGGAAAGATAAATTGATTGCTTTTACTTGTGGGATTTTTTTTGTAAGCATACAAGTCACAAGAAAATCGACAAGAATATCAAAACTAATGTGAAGAAAGGGGATTAGTAATATTTGAAAATTTGTAGGCATGCCAAGAACTAGAAATTGTTTACTTCCCACAACCATGAAAATCTTGTTGCCCAAGTTGCAAATGGGATGGTAGGATAGAAAGCAAGGAAGGTTGTGCAATTTGTTGTAGTCTTGTGTTTGTTGTAGCAAGGACATCCCATGTTAGAATATGAAGTAATGAAGCCAAGTTGTTTGAGTTCTTGGTAGTCCCAAAAAACAACAAAAAACATTGGACTGATAACTTTGGGTATACAATGGTAGAATTCATGTATCAAAAGGTTATGAGGGAAATTAGGGTGGCAATGGAGGCTACTCATTATGTGGCTTTTAGTTATGATGAAGTTTTTATAGTGGATAACCAATCTTGGTTGTTTATTCATTGTTATGTAATCCATAATTGGGTAAGGATTATAATTCTCGTTTCTTTAAACCATGTGGTTGAAAGATCATGGAATGATAATATGACCAAGCTAGGTGATTATGTAGGTTTTGATGATAGGTGGTGGTTTATAAAAAGACCAAATTGCCCCAAAGCTCATATGTTTTGGGGGAAGTGGTGTTAATGTATTTCAAGGCAAGAAGAATGGTGTTACAAAAAAAAATTGTGACAATTATGCTCCTCATTCTATAGGGTCCATTGTATAACCCATTTCATTAATTTGGTAGTGCAAACATTGTTAGGATTACCTTTGGTGAATTGCCTTGAAAATCTATTGCAAACATTGCACTGTATTTGTTCATCCACATGTGAAAACAAGATGGACATCAATGTTGAGCCCCACAAAAAAGGTGATGCCAAAACATAAAATTTTGTTAGTGAAGATGGCCTTTGGACATCCCTATAAACTAGCAATTGAAGTTGAATTATGAAAACTTGTGTGACTAGTAGATATTGCTTGGATTTGCTTGCATCCTACCATTGTTGGAATTTGTGCATGTATTCATTAAGTTTGCACAAATGAGATGTTTTTGTATGTGACATGTGGCAACTATTAAGTATATCAAGTGACATTTATAGGACATATTGTGATCATATTTCCAATTTCACAACAAACAAGTTTTGGCCCTTCAATCATTGTTGGAGTTAAAACATGAGAATGTCTAGATATAATGGGTATTTTATTTGAATTTTGAAGTTCAACATTTGACTTTTGACATAAATGTTATCATATATGGGCATTACATTTGGAGACTAATTTTTTACCATATGTGAGAGTTCTTGAGATGTCTTTGTTGTTGTTGAATCATTAATGAAAAACTAGTGCAAAGATAATACGTTAAAACTTTTCCATTTTATCTTTCATTTCCAATTTTTAAAAAGATATTAGATTTGTTTATTTCATGTTTATGCAAGAGCCTGATTTGTGTGCATTGTGGCAAGGGTTGGAAAAAATTTGATTAAAAAACTAGAAATTAGGTTTCTAACCCAAAGTGTCATGGATGTTTTTAGGATTGTGTATCTTCAATATTGGTCACAACTAGATAGTGATGTGTCTTTTGCCAAACACCTTGAAAAATTTTAAGTAACTTTTTATTATAGCAAAACCCACAAGATGGATGCGAAAAATGTTATAATACAAAAGTTGTTGAATGCTATTGATTTTGATTGCCAACATGGCATGTTCAAGCTCACAATGAAGTCGAATGCAACAACATGCATGGTGACCCCATTTAACACTAATCCTTTAACTAGAATTTGGTGCCTCGTGACAAGATTTCAAATATTACCCTCCAACTTCCCTGAGTATATGAAATTGGTTGAATTGGCCATGGTGTAAATAATAAGTAGTGTGGAAGATGAGAGATGCTTCTTAACTCTAGTTTTCATGAAATCAAAGTTGCATAGTAGACTCACTACCCACTTACCAATTGTTGTGTACATGTTTGCAAAATAGTTCTATATTCTGTAAAATTTTCCATATGTGCAATGTCTTGAGTATTGAAGAGCAACATGTTGCTAAATTGCTATGATGGTTAGGTTGTAATGTGCTTTCTAAAGTTGTTGGCCATGTTTTTGCGAAGTTATGATTTTTTTGGTTTGTATTTCTCTATTTGCTGAATTCAATGATTGTTTTATAAGCCAAACACCTTTATCTCCATGATATTGGCATGTTATGCTTGGTCCCCATAGTTCAATTGCAATGGTTTATGTTTGCATGAATTTTTAAAGTTGTAATTGTATTCTAACTTGGTTGATTTTGTAGATCACTTGTGTTGGAAAGGTTAGTTTTAGGGGTTCAATTCCCCCTCAAGTGCTTGTGTTTGCTACTATTATTAGTTGCAAACTTCAAAGGTTGTTTTTGCTTTTTGTTGAAATAGTTTGCACTTTGTGATAATATGGACTTCATAGTGAATAATCTTCTAGGTCATTTTTATTTATGTAACTTCTTTTAATGCATTCAAATGATGGCTCATGACCTAAAACTTTTATAATTTGCCCCAAGTAATTGTTAGATTCCAACCAGAGTATTTCAGACCTTGCCATAAAAACTCCAAATGCAAATGAAGAATAGCCCACAAATTCAATGATAATTCATTTCAATGATAGCCAAGTTGTTTTCACCTTTAGATTTTCAGGGGGGGCCAGAAAATTCACTGTAAGATTTTTAGTGTGTGTTGGTAGCTCTTGGTTTTTGCTCACTGAAGACATGGTGTTGAAAAAAAGAAAAGAATTTCATTTTTCCCCCAAAAAAATTGTGATGGAACATAAACGTATTTGATAAAATGTGCGTAAATAGTTCTGTAGAGCAACATTTGTTTGTTGGATGGTGATTTATAAAATAATAGACACATTCAAAAGGACATTTATTTTATGACAAAAATCGGAGTTCAAAATGGTTAAGATTCATGCAATGTCACACTATATATGTCAATTCAATTCTCCTTACAAACTCCCTACAAACTTCCATAAGGTGGTTTGTAGTTACTTCTGCTAGGTTTTTGAATACCAGTACGTTGGGATTACAAACTTTGATCCCCTTGCAGGATATGACAATACATATCCTGATTCCCTAAGCTGTGATGACGAACTCCATAACTCGATTTCTGGCATACTTCCATATGAAAATATAATTCCACCATTCCAATTCCAAAGTTCATAATGATTTACATTTTCTCTCAGCCAATACTCTGTAAGGATAAAATTGCCTTCACACTTGGTGTGAGCACCTCTAATGTTAGGCCCATTAACATTGAACTAGCCGTTTGTAAAAAGCCATGTACCACCAACATCACCACAATGCTAGGTACCATCAATGTCCGTATTAGCACAACTGCGCCATCGCTACCACTTTTTCCGAAGGTAGCCTAGCTCTAGTAAGACTATTCACATATATAGTCATCATTTCTTGGGATGGTATTTTCTTTCTTTTTTCTCCAAGATGAATGATGCATCATCCAACACGTGGTATCATCTCACTAGGAACTTTGTGGCCATCATATCTTCTTTTTGAGCATAGTCACTTAGTTCTTGCGCTCCATTTTTTTTCACATACATTTTTTTGAATAATCAAATTGTTCTTCAAATCCTGTGAATGTGGTCCCAAAAATGTCCATGGTAGTAGCAGTTGTGAGCACCAACAACGATGGAGTCGCTAAAGTGTGATGGAGATGGTAAAGCACAATGGAGGTGCCTGAGCTCCAGAGCTTGCTAGTGGAGATGGTGAAGGAGACAATGCCAAGTGCAGTCACAACGTAGATGACAAGGTCGTCACATGCGGGAGATAATGCGGACCGCGGAGTTGTTAGGGAACATAGGGGAATGTGATAGGGAACACATTGGGAACATAAAACATGATTTTTTTTGTAGGGAATAGGAGCAAGGCTACAAAACATTGAGATAAAGCACCGCTTTTTGGGGTGGTACCAAACATTATAATGTTAGTGCAAAATCTAAGAATTTTGAAGATATTCTGATAGCTTGTTGTTGGACTAACATTTGGCTAGCACCAGCTTAATACCAAATGCCACATCAGATGACACATAGATTTTTGTGTTAGCTCCCATTTTAAGTCTGAATCGGTGACAAAATCTGGATTTCTTAACACTGACTTAGCATGTAGTTACCACCAAGTGTGAAGGCAGCATAAGGAACATAACTGCATTGTCTCAGCAATTGTACAAAAACACTGTTTATAGTGGGTCCTGCCCCTTAGGCAAGGGTATCAGCCCAGGCCGAAAATAATGACAACCAGTTTTAAGACCATAATTTTCATCTGACTAATAAGAATGCTCGACATGTATTAGGGGGTGGGGAATTTTTTTGCTGTCGCCAATGTGTTCCCATTGAGTTCCCATCAATGATCGGTGATCTGGATTCCAATCAAGTTCCCAATACCATCACACTTTTATCCAATATGGTTTGCCCAAAGTTGAACTTCCATATAGATATAAACTATGAAGGGGTCCCACTTTTATTTGTTCAAGGAAAACTTTCAAATCTTGACTCTGGGTGAACCAGCATCCACACTGGTACCATGATAAAAATCTCAAATTTTATGTAAACTAGTGTAGCCTGTGCTGTTGCCCCAAGTGTGAAATTGGTCACCGATCTAATTTCCCCTTCCAAATCCATTTTTTGTAATTTATTCAAATTTCCAATACAAAAAAAAACTAAAAATTCAATATCTCCTACACCTAAGGTCTAAAATATTTCATGAGTGCCCCATGGCCCACTATTTTATTTTCCCCACCCAAATAGTTGACATTTTTATGCAAAAAATTCCAAAAACCACTCATTATTATTTGAGTGGGTTCCCACTATTTCTTGGGGCTGCCACCCCACCGCCCAGATCCGGAGACACTCACCAGACTCACAAATGTCCAGTCACCTTACCTCAAAAACCAGTTGTACAAGTGCAAAGATGTTGTGACTTGGTCCAAGTTGCATTAACTCTCTTCACCTAAAACTGCAAGTTGTGGGTTCTTTCAAATTGGATTGAGAAATAGTGAGGTGATTGTAAAAATATAATGGGGGTATTAGCCCAGGCCAAAAATGGTGACAAACAGTTTTGAAAATAGAAATTTCATGCAGCCAATGGGAAGGCTCAGCATGCAGTTAAAGTGCCTTGAGTTCTTTTCTTTTTTCATTTTTTCTTTGTTCCCAACATGTTCCCAAGGGTGTTCCCAATAGCACCTTGCTTTAATCCCATATTAGTGTGAACCCCGTGCATAATGCACAGGTGTGTTATTTCAACAATGTTTGGTTGATGTTTTTGGTTTTAAAAAAAAACTTTTCTTTTCAAACAACCGTTGGTCCCCCCCCCCTCGCCCCGGTCCTTCGCATTTCTCACTCCGGTTCTTTACCCCGTTGACCCCCCTCGCCCGATCTTTCACATTTCTCACTCCGGTTCTTTACCCCGTCGATCCCCCTCGCCC
>Ga0209611_10004419_pt1 | contig 24043 bp, 19 predicted proteins | sample S1TSphgellanicum_3_FD_187693 | JGI IMG/M metagenome (GOLD analysis project Ga0209611, IMG submission 187693) | Host-associated microbial communities from peat moss isolated from Minnesota, USA - S1T2_Fc - Sphagnum magellanicum MG (SPAdes) (version 2) | ecosystem: Host-associated > Plants > Peat...
TCAAGAAGGATGTTCAGAAGGGAGCCAATTTGATCAAGCTTGGAGAGCATGAACCCTTGAGGAGGGATGTTCGGGGTGATATTTCCATGTTTGTTTGCTAGGGGTGTTTATTGCACTGCAGATTTTTGGTCCCATACTTTAGGATAAATTTGGCAATCACAGGAAGGGTGACCTCCAGATGTAAACCTCTTACAGCAAGGGTTTATTTCTACCAACTGATGGTGGTATTGTTGGTGGGCTTGGTTGCCGGATTTCGCTTGCCTCTTCCTTCCACATGCCCAATGGAGTTAGCTTCCATGCCTGAACATTTTGTTGAGGACCCTATGGAGGTATTGCTATTTGCTTCCCACATTCCAAAGGGGTTTGACAGTGTCAACTTGTTGATTTTCCAAACTTATGGAGCTTATGTCTGCCAGAGCTTATGTGTAACTCTTGATGCTTGCCCTGGCGCATCAGTGTTGAACATAGTTGCATAGTAATAGACTGTATTCAGGTTCATGTGCAATGATGTGGATATCTTTTACAAGATGAATTCATGAAGTGTATAGTGATGTTAATGGATAATGCACTTGATGTGAAGAATCCATACTTGAGGGCAAAAATGGTGGAAGTTCTGAATGCATGCATGCCCTCTAAAAGGTGGTATTCTCATCCATCTTTCTGGGCAGTTCTCTTGGGTGTCCATTGTGATTAGATACAAGCTGCCCTGTCAGTGGGATGTGATGAATAACTGTGTTTCCTGGTTACAGCTGACATGGTTAATTTTCTTCTCCTATTTGATGTTCTATGTTTTATGCAGCCCTTCACCGGTAATGGCAAGCAACATGGCATTGCTGTTTGAGGAGCATCACTTAGCTTTGCAGTATTTGGTGCCAAATCTTCTCAAGCTTTATGTGGACATTGAATTCACAGGCTCTCATACTCAAGTTTTTCTTTTCTACTTATGTGATCCATTGTCTGTTTGAGGTTACACAGGTTGAAGACTAAGCTGCTGCATGTGAACTTAAATTGTGCTTAAGAGCTGCAATATGCCCCAGTGCAAGATTTCTGTGTTGGGTCTGCAATTTTACTTTGTTCATTTATGGTGATCAATGGAATTAGACTTACCACTGGGGGTATGAGAACATTTCTAGATCTCCTTCTTCAGCAAGGTCATTGATCAGACCTGGGATAACTAGATGTAGGGGTAGTAAGTCAGGTTCATGTCTCAAAAAGATGTAGGGTTGCTACTGAGAATGTCAAAGTGGGATCCAATGGAGTAATAAACAAATTTGTCCTTCTCTTTCTTTTATTGTTGCATGAAGACCCACAGGAGAGGAAGGGTTCAAGGACAAATAAATTCTTTTCTTTTCCTGTCTTGTTTGCCCATATGTCATCCATTACATGACCATCAGGTTGACTCACAATTCTTTCAAGGTTGACTCAGATTGTCAGTGTGGATAAGTTCCCAGTACTTACATAGATGTACATTTGTGTGTGTGGAGAACACCTTCTCTCTTGCAGCACCCTCCACACTATATTGAATGAGTATATATGATGGAGTAAGAACCTTTGTTCATTACTGCTTTGTCTTAACATGTTCAGATTCACAGTGGTCTAGTCTATAGTACCAGAATATTACCCCTCTACATCCAACAGGGAAAGTGAAGAGATCTCTTCAGAGTTGATGGTGTGTTCTATGATGGATGATAGATTGCGATAATGAAGGAGAAGGGCTCTTACTTGAAGTTCCTCAATTTACTCATCAATAACAGCATCTTTTTGCTTGATAAAAGCTTAAAAAAGATTCCAGAACTTAAGGCGATGGAAGCAGAAATTGAAAATTCGGTTGAAGGGAACCAAAGGCCACCTCAGGAGAGGCAGGAGTGAGTGCATCATTTTCATTAGGAAGAACATGTGTGTCAGTTGAACATGGGTTGATGATTCAGATTGAGCCGTTGGTTTTTGAGCTGTTTACTGTAGCTATTGTTGATCTCAGCTTCTCCTTCAATTTTCAGTGTTGTCCACTCGTATGTTTTGTTTTATTCCTGTGCCTGCTGTGTAATGGGAAGACAGATTGAAGTGGGGGCATATGAAAAGGTTGTGCGCATCGACATGACATTGGCAAATGAGGATGTAAAAATGCTGCACTACTCATCTGCACAGATAACTGCACCTTACTTCCTGAAATGGTTTGCCCTATCTTCATCTTATTTGTAGGGAATAAGTTAAGTTGGAATCAAGTGGGGCTCTGCTCTAACATGGCTGAAGAAATGGCCTTATAGAGTGATAGAACAAGCTGCCATCAGTTTATGTCTACTTGAAACTTTTGCTGAGCTTACAAGACACTTTTGTAACAGTTTGTGTAGTGACATACTCTTAAATGTACGTTCTGTTCAAGTTTTGGAAATTCACTTGTTCATTGGCAATAGCCTACTGGGTCCCATGTTGAAAATTCACATTCACTCCTACTCTTTGCAAGGCACCTGTGAAGCCACTGTTCTTGGAGAAAATCAGACATTATGTTAAAGAAATGTGCCAGGTTTATATTGCATTTGTGAAAGCCATGATCCTTTTAATTGATTTGGGCACAGGCCTAACAGAAACATGTAGGTTGCCAGTCATGAAAATTATTTGGAACAGGGTTGAGACTTGAGACTTGGTATTGATGCTTGGCAGGTGGAGGGAATTGCGTCAATGCTGAATTACTTCCTCTTCCAGTTAGTTGGACCTCCACGTAAGGCCCTCAGGGTCAAAGACCAGAGAAAAATGAATTCAGGCCCAAGGAACTCCTATCCCAGGTAGACATGCATTGGTCAAAGAAGATCTCTGTTCTTCTCTGTTTTTGTGGCCCCAGTTTCTTGACAGGAGTGCTTGAAGGAGGACTAGGTGTAGGGTATCTTGGAATCTTGGAAACAAATCATATGTTCTGTCATACATAAAGTTCATGAACTTTTCAATCCTGAGAGTTTAAAGAAGAGATAAGCAGGTACCTTGCAGTGCATTCTGTGGGTAGAATGAGTGGCTTATGCAGTTAAAGCTAGTCATCTTTCCTTCAGGTGTTCTGCGTGTATGGGCTGCTGCATGCAAGATTGTGGATATCTTGTACACCTTGACAGGGGTGATGCCCATCAGTCATTTGCAAAAGCTATTTCCAGTGATGGCCATTCCTATTGGGAGGAAGTATTGCTAAGCTTGTATTTTCTTCTGTGAATGTACTGTTGTAAACTGTGAAGCTATATAGTCTATGAAATGCTTTTTGGTAACAAGAGGCTTTTTAGGCTCTTCTTTGGATGTCTATGTGTGGATGGGGTGCAAGGTCCACAACCTACAGCAGGGAAAGTATTGTATCTGAGTGTTATTTCTCTAGCAGGTTCTGATCGCATATCTATGTCTCAAATGTGCCTCTTTGCAATGGTGAAATCTCTTCAAGATAGGATGGAATGTCATAGAATTGTTTGTCAAACAAAATCATCCCAGTGTAAGGCAATTAGATTTAGCTAGCCAACCCTTTTGCACACTAGTTGTGGAAACATTGTACATTCCACAGGATCATGTCTCTGCAGAGTGTTTTTTAGGGCAGGGCATGTTCTCTCTGGAACACTAGCACTCCAGAGTTTGACTCCTTTCACTCTCCCATTGCAGCTATTTGCTGAGGCAGCTGGAGTGATGTGCCAAATAGGCAGACTCCCAGAGCAAACTGTTCAAGAATTCAAACTGCTCGGTGTTAAAGCAAAAGCAGCAGCTACAGAAGCTAGGGATAAAGAGGCTTTGCTTGGTGAAATTCCAGAGGAGTTCCTTGATCCAATTCAGGTTCATATGAATATACACCAATTCAGGGTGGGTGACATGCATCTATATGCATATTATCTCAATGTATGCTTGTGTGGTATTAACTATATTTGGATGACTCAAGGAGAAACTATGCTGGGCATTTTCTAGCTGCAGTACACACTTGCAAGACATCCTGTAGTTTTGCCATCCTCGTAGACCAGCATTGATCGCTCCACTGTTCAAAGGGAGGCATCTGCTAAGGGACCAGGTAGGACTGGACAAAGTTAAGAATCCTCTGAAACATTTTAATGTATTGGGGACTTACATTAAATAGGAGTTATCTTACAGGTGTGATCATTCTTGTTTGGAACATGTATGCAGACAGACCCATTCAAACAGTCACTTCTTACATCTGATATGCTTTTCCCAGATGTTGAGTTGAAGGCCAGAATAGATGAATATCTATCATCTCTACAATGAAAAAGGCTACTAAATTTGGCACCTGAAATCAAGATGTCCCTTTTGTAGCACATAGCTGGCTTCAATCTTGCCCTTCTTAGACAGAGAGGCACCTAGAAATAGGTCACAGAGCTTCAACATGACTGCACTCAGACTCACAAACATCCCATCGCTGGCAATGGTGACGGGGTTTGCCTACATCACTCACCAGACTTGACCATGTTAGCAGTTCCTCTTTCATGCAAGAAAGGAAAACAAAGGAGTTCACACCTGACAGGAGTCAGAATAAGGGAAGACCTGTATCTGCACCCGATTGGCATTCTTTTGGATCACATCTGCTAAGCACTGTAGAACTTTTTCTCAAGCCTCAGCCATCTTCAACGGCTCCAGAATGACATCATGTAAACCATCATATAACTGGTGCATTACTGTCCTTATTAGGGCATAAGATGATGTCAGGTCTGATGGTCGGCATTGAGGCTTCTGAAATACACTGTTGTCTGATTGACCCAAGATACAACGGAATTAGGATCACAACCACGTTTATATATCAAACATGAATCGAAACCTCAAAATCTCTATAAGCTTTCTCATACTAACAATAAAATGTACACAAAGATGTGCTCTCTTAAAAAATTCAAGGGCAACTTAATGATTATAATGTGCGAAATGTGGATACACATACCCTTACAAACACAGCATGCAACCAGTACAAAGGCAAGAATACTCATAATCTTAGACCACGAAGGAAGATGGTGCATCCTGTACCATGACAACTACAACAGGCAAAGTTCCTGCCAGGTTTCGGGCATCACCCCTCATTGGGTTCTCCGTTGCCAAAAACAGGATGATCAGGAATAACGCTGATGTGGAAAAGCGGGCCAAAGATACTGCTCACTTCCAGAACTCGCCCATTTACGTGATTTCCCCTGGAATTCCATTGGGTGAAGGACAAGTACTAGGGCCAAGCTAGATTGGGATACCCGCATCCCTAGAGCCCTCAAGTATCCCTAGAATGGTCCTAATGGAGAAATCTTCATCACACTTCCCTGCAGATCTTTGAATAGCTGCTCAAACAAGTCCTTCAATCCTTCCGGTTCATTCTCAAATCGGTTGGTGACATTATCGAGGTAACCAGATGGCAATGTAGAGCCACTTCAAGCGATGGTGTCGTATCCCATGTTAGGAGACAGGTCGCCCAAAATTAGGGCTAGAAATTGCATGTTAGGGGCCAGCGATGGCTCAGGTGGTTGTCGAAAAATTATGTCCTCGGCATGCGCAAGCATAAGTACAGCAAAGAAAACAGCTAACTCCTTCACCGGCTGCAAAGGATCCAGAATTTCTGCCAAAATGATTTTACCTTTCATAATCTGCGCTTACGAACCTTGTCAAGTGCTCGTCGATAGCAACCTACAAGATAAGAGAACCTAGGGTTGTAACCGGCATAAAATGTGCTTAGCCTTTCCATGAATACTCTATCACAGGTCGCAGTACCTTATCTTCTATATCAACCTTGCTTTTGGTTGCCTTAAATTGAGGCATAACTCCTGCAGAATCCACCCGCTGTTCCATAACCTCTAAACTCCCGTCAGATTTTTTCCTGTGTAGTTTCGGTCCCCCTACCGGGCAGAACTTTCCTGCTTTTAAAGTTACTGGAACCTTACATTTTTTACTGGCACCTTACGCCATTTACTGGAAACTCACGCCCTTTTACGTATTTTACAAAAAAGCTAAAAGAAATGAGTGTAAAAATCTGATGTGACTTTACGTTGGGGAAGGTCCTGTCCGGATTTTGTGACCTTAAATCCGAAAGGTCCTCATTACAGGACCTTCCCCTGTACCTAATGAATAGGTCCTCAAGCAACCACAAACCCTTTCTTTGCACCAAGAATTTGTGTTATCTCCGGAATACAAATATTGTGAGGCTTGGAGAGGGAGAAGGTCGGCAGTTCGCAACGCTGTAAGCAAAAGTTGGCAAGGGAATGGAAGATGCCGAGGTTTAAGTCAACGGCCCGAAACTCGTTTCCCGTCGACAACAAAATTTTTTATTGTCGGGCAGTAAAAGAACCTTTCAAACAGTGAAATTCAACCCGTACGAACGGAAGAAACCCTACCTCTCTTCTGCGCTGGCCTGGGTGTTTTTGGTATATCGATATATGTCAGCATATATATCGATATGCGCGTGCTGACGTCCAGGCAAACACAGCAACACGCCTGCACGCTCCTTCACTTATCTTCTTTCTGCTTACGTTCTTCTCGGTTTTATATGTGATCTGCGATTTGTAAGTGATTCGCCCTTCTTATACTTTGGGCGTTGTTTTCGGGGTTCGTGCTTTTTTTCTATGAGCCTTGCTGTCTAGAATTACTGGGAAGGGGGAATGGTATTGATAGGCTTGTGAACTGGAAAGCGAAGAAGAGATATTATCACACAGTGCTTGAAAGGATTTTCGGTTGAAGGTATGGGCTGTTAGTATTTTCTTTTCTGCTTCTGTTGCTTATTCTCGGTTGTGTGTGATGTTTTTGTTTCTAAGTTTTGAACCTCTGACCCTAAATCGCTTGCCACGTTCAGAAGCTTTGATGAGTTCTTGGAATGTAAATTTTGCTCGGAGCAGCAGTTGACACAAGAAAAAAGATTCATCTGAAGAAAATGAAGAAAATGACAAGCAAGTTTGTACACCCAGTGTGGACTTCCTAGGCCTAAGGCGACTAAATCATTTCTGCAGAACATCAATTCTTCTTTTTCCCAAAAACATGCCGATCCCAACAGAGCTTGTTGGGTCTCTTCCAAGGCCGATGAAGTTGCAACAGGCATACGAGGAGTACGACAAGGGCAAGATCAAGTGGAAAGACCTCGAAGCGGCGCAGAAGGAAGCAGCAGTGGACTCCAAGCAGTTGGAGGCAACTGGAGAGACGATTGTGACGGACGGGGAACAACGGAAGTTGAGCTTCGCTACATACCCGATCACGGACACACTTGCCGGAACTGGATTGGCCGACAAACTGGCTGGCGATGGTCAATTCTTCGCCATCTTCGACGACGGCCACCATCGTCAACTGCCGCGACTCATCGGGGTCCGTTCAGGTACCCGGGGACACTCTTAAAAAACTAAAGAAATACATGAATAAAAATATGGGATGCCATATATTAGTTGATGAGTTAAAAGTATAATTTAATCATTTCTAAAATATGGTGTTTTTACTCAAAAACATAGTTTATCAATTATATAGGATATATATTAATCTCAATTAATTAATTAATCAATTAATTATCATTAATTAATAGCAACGTTCCCTCCTCCTCTTGTTCGTCCTCTTTAGTATTTATTATAAAAAAAATCACACTTACCTGACCTGAATAGGGTTTTCTTTTTTGGTGACAAAAAAAAGTTTGAAAAAAAATGGAGGTTTCTTTTCATAGTGTAAATTCGAACAAATTTGCCAAAAATTTGGAAAAACTCGCCAAAGTTCGAATCCACCAATTTGGAAGTAAAAACCCTGGACTCGATAAGCCACTGCACTCCCAAGTCAAGTTTAATGTTAGATGGCCCACAGGGCTTTCACCTGCGCACTAGTGGGTTTGAACCCAAATCAACTCTTTTAAGGTCCCAGGGTCCCAACCATCACCAGGGTTTTTTTTCTTTCAAATTTGGAAAGTTGGGTGGGTTGGCAATCTTACAAAAGTGGACTTAGCCACTTTTGTAAGATTTGGCGAGAAGTACAAGAATGAAGATTATTTTTTTTCGAATTTCCCTTATAAAGTGACGACTTGTTAGAACCTACTATCTAAATATGGTGGCTTCAAATTTTTTTCACCTCAAGATGTGGCCACTGGGGCCCAGTTTTTTCAGAAAAAACCCTTTGTGCCTTTAGCTCCCCCCCCAACCCCTCCCACTTTATTGTTTGTTGTCATGGTGCAAAAATTTGCCAAAAAAACAAACACTGAGCATCACCCCTAGGACAAGGGTTTTTTGTTCAATTTTGTGAAGTAGCTGGACTGGTGATCATCCAGAAGAGGACTTCTAAAGGTCAGAAAGGCAAGTAAAAAATATATCATGAATCCTATTACCGTTTGGGGGACAAGATAGGACCCTTTGTCTAAAACTAGCAACTGCCAAAAAGAAACTTTCCTTGAAATTTAGCGAATTTTGTGGACTTCTTACAAAAAATTCTTTAGAGCCTACCAAGGCCCTTTTTAATCTCTGCTAAGTGGAAAAATTTCACCACAACAAAATCACCTTCCATAACAACCAAGGTTTTTATGTTTTTTTCAAATTTTTGAAGTAGGTGGGTTGGCAATCGTCCACAAGAGGATTTAGCTAGATTTGGTGAGAGGTAGAAGAGGAAGGTAGAAATAATTTGGAATTCCCCTTATAAAGTGGCAACTTGTTGAAACCTATTGGCTGAGAGTTGCAAAGAAAAAAATGGTAGTTACGGCCCAAGGATATGGGTATAACTAGAATAAAGCTATTGCCCAAGGCAGAAGCTAAGAGCGACTCACAAATTATGGCTACGCCCTCATCTGAGGCCTTAACAAACATAAAGCACTGTGGAGGAACCTTAAGTTGTTGTTTGGGACTAAACATTTCAAACCACAAGGTTCCCGATTCAGAATGGAGTGAATCTTACCTTTGTAAAGTAGGTTCCAAATACACTAACAAAGTTTTAGCAATGCTTTACAAAGATATTGTAAAAGACTGCCCATAAACATAAAGGACTTCCAGGGCAGATCTGCACAGTTTTTAGACATCTTAGATTGCATAAGAAAGGCCTAAGGGAAAAAAAATGTGGATTTTGAAAGAAATGTTGTCCAAATCACTTTTTCATAGCAAAATTTGTCACAATTATGTTTTCCAAGTTTTTCCTGATTTTTTTCCCACTAAATACTCTAATTAATTTTATTAAATTTCTAATTGGGACCAGATTAATATGTTTAATTTTTTCATATTTTATAATATGTTTTTCGAGATTCTCTTGATTATTGTTTTCCACTAGACTTTACTCTAATCAATTTTTTTGTATTTTCTAATGGGGTCCAGATTGGAATACCCACATGCCCTGGAGGTGATTGCGACTCTGTGCATAGCAAAGAAGTACCTTATGTGTTGCTCCTGGAGCGCATGTTCTTGGTTAATGCCGGCTACTTCTTGATCCAGTGCGCTAGTGAAGGTGACAAAGAGGCAGTCTACAAGCTCTGTGGCCAACATCGTCGCGAGGACACCAATTCTGTTTCATCGGCGTCATCAAACCACTCAACCCCACAGTGGAGACGCCAGAACAAGTTCGCGATGCGCTCCTCGCAGCTGCCAAACACATCCCGCCCAATCGCCTGGGCGCCACCGATGACTGTGGCTTTTCGCCTTTCAGCCGCGACCTCAAGCCAGAACATGGTGGCTCGCCAGACTTTGCCCGTGACATTGCCATGCGCAAAATCGTGGCACGAATTGAAGGTGCCAAGCTTGCCTCACCAGAGCTTGGAATCTAAGTTCTCTAACAATGAAATTTCTCATACACACATATATTTAAACATGATATGCTTTTATTTTAAACATTTTCTAAAGTTTCCATGAACACTTTCTTCAAGTTTTGGGTTTAATCTCACTCTAAAGCTTCCATTATATATGTATATAATTATAGGGTTTCCTCTCATGGATTAGATCCACAAAGAATTTCCAAGGCAGATTCTATACATTTTTGAAGCAGCTAACTGAAGGTAGGGAGTCTATTATTAAGTCCCCTAATACTGAGCTAGTTGTTTTGTACCTAAATCTAGTTTGATTATTACTCTTGTTATTAATTAGAATTGATTATGAGCTTATTATAATATTTATCTATACATCGTTTTAAAGAGAATTTTTTTTGAAACACTTATGAGTTTAATTTTTACTCTTGTTGTCTTACTTTAAGTTTTAATTTTAGAATAATTACAAGCTTATTACAATGTTCCAATGTTCAACATAATATGAAAAAAAATTCAAGCACTCTAGGTGTTGCATTCTTACTTTTGTTTTATCAAATGATTTTTTAAAGTTTTATTACAATATATATGTATATATGCACAATTTTAACAAGGATAAAATTTCGAAAACATAAGGTGTTTGATCACTATTATTGTTGTATAAAATATATAACTACCTTGAGCTTGTTACAAAATATGTGCACAATTTTAATTTTAATTTTAAATTCAAGCATTTTAGGTGCTTGATTCTTATTTTTGTTGTATTGATTAATAGATTTGAACTCCACGTTGTTATGCACTACCAATGATGCTCAACTTTTTTGTTTTGTTCTTATGTTTTGAGTTTTTTCAATAATTCAAGTCCTGAAAAGACATTTGTTAATTTGTTTTTTCATATCCATGTTGGTGGATAGGAAATATAAGTGAAATAGTTATAAAATGGAAGCAACTATTAGGAAAGGTGCAAGATAGTTATTAAAAATAAGAAAATAGATATTAAGAAAAAAATGAAGTAGCTAGGCTTGAAAATGAAATAGTTATTTTTTAAATTATCTTTGGAATGGTCCATGGACAATTATACAAAGGATTCCAAAAAATCCCTCATATACCACTTCCATCACTAGAATAATCATGAGCTTATTACAATATATGTGAAAATTTTGAAAAGGATTAAAAAGTTCAGGCACTTAAGGTTTTTGGTTTTTATTCATGTTGTATTAATTATAAAATAATTATAAATTGTTAGGTATTAACAATGTGTTTGCATTGTTTATTTCAATTGAGCTTGTGGTCTTTCACATTCCTTATCTTAACATGTTTTTTCATTGTTCACTTAGTTTTTCTCCTAATTTATTGCATTTACAATATTTATGTATGGATTTGTTCCCCTAATAAATTTTTATTGAAAAGAACTTCAACATGAACACTCAAAATATAGTCACTTTATTTGAGGTGTTCATTTGTATAAGTACCATTGAAAAAAGGTTATCAAAACATCCATTCATTCTTGCAATATTCCAAGACTACACCATAAAAAGGTTCATAAAATTCATGATTGGCCATAATCTGAGGTTGATAATGATTATGAACACAAGGTCAAAACACATAACTAGAATCCAAAAAGGGCATTTGATGCTAAACATAATCAATCAAAATCAAACATTTATTTTTTATTATCATTTAAAACCATAATAATCATCGCAAGTTAGTCCTTTTTCTCTCATATGAATGTCAATGAGTAAAAATTCATTTGATACAATTTTAAGTTTTGGTTTTAATTTAGGATATTTGAAAATGTACACTTATTGTGTTAAATGGAGTCAATTTTGCAAAGGATTATTAAAAGGACTCATATAATTTTTTTTAATTCATTGAAAAAATATAAATGATAAGAACATATTAGCGACACTAAAAAACACTCATATTTTTGAAAATGTGAAATTCTAAAACTTTAAAAATTCAAAGATTGTTTCAAAATTGTTTTAGAATTTTAGAGCTTCAAAAGTCCTTTATAAATGGATTATAATGTACATGATGTATTAAGAAAAGTTACAATTTAAAATATATTAAAACTAAAGAATGTGAAATTTTAATTTTTAGTGATGACTTAAAACTTTTATCATTTTTCAAAATGAAACATTGAATTTGTAAAGAATATTAATTTTTTTTTAAATTCATATTTATTCAATAATGACTAACAAAACAAAATGTGATGCATTGGGGAAATTTTTAATATTTAAAAAAAATAAGTTACAAAAAATTTCATTCAAAAATTCATTTACATGTAAAAATTTATTTTGGGAAATATGACTCATAGTCCTTTTCCAAAATAATCCTTTTGGCTCCTAGTTATAAGTTTTGACCCCACATTGTAATAACATCTAAAGAGAAAGGGCCATTAAGGTATTGTTCATCGATATAATTCCAAAAACATGAAAGAAATGCAACCCATGTGGAATACCAAAAATTGTGAAACAAGTTGTAATGACAATGCAATGTGCTTAATTTTCAAGTTTGAATAATTAACAAATGTTTTATATGTTGAATTAGTTGTGCAAATTTTCCAACATCATTGCACCATTATTACTAGACTTACATTTTATCACAATTTCTTACTCTTCATGACCAAATTTCAACTTTTTCAATGTTTTGGGAACCATTCATTTTCATTTATTTGTTATTGTTCAAGAGGTTGTGTTTACAAATCACACGTGTTCACAATCGTATAGGGTTTATGTTGCATTGATATCATTTTCATAAATGGTGTTTGAAATTTTGTCTTTACTCAAGTTGTAACCAATCCAATGTGCTCAATTTCAAAGTTTGATTACTTGACAAATGTCTTATATGTGGAGTTAGTTGTTACATAAATTTTCCAACATTATTGCACCATTAAGACTAAAGTTATGTTTATCACAATCTCATGCTCTTCATGACCCTAAACCCAACCTTTTTTTCTATCTTGCTATTTATAGGGAAAAATTTACAAAAATTGGATGTGTTAAAACCATGTTTTTTTGCTAGATGTTCAATATCTATATTTGGATCAAGATCAAAAAATATACACAATTTTTTATAAATGGTCCAAATTAATAATCGAAGGAGAAAGGAAAGGTTGTTTTTAAAAACTAAATTCATATTTAACTTGTGTCCAAATTTGACTACAACTTTGTGTGGATCATAATCATTTTGGCTATATATCAAAACACTAACATTATGCCCATGCAACAAATGAGCTTATCTTTCTCAGCCCTCATTGTCTCATATGGTGTTCATAATTTTGTAACAAGCTACAAAAGATGATTAGATTTCTAAGAAATTTTGACAAACCTTATCCCACAGTAATAACTCCACCACCCTTGAATCTTAGTGATATAAGGCTTGCCAAGCCCCATCAACATAAAACACCCATAAAATCATGCATAACCACCAAATGGCCAATGAAAAGGAGGCAAGAAAGTGACCATTGCTCAAAAACATCTAACACGAGCTTTGCATGTGGTTAGACAACAATTTTAATGATAGGCTTATGTCATTTTTGTGAGGTATTTTCTTACATGTCTAATATGTTGATATTTGGTAGGGATTTTACCCTAGTGTGCCTTTTTATAATAATAAAAATTATTATTTTTAATTTTTTTAAAAAAGTTTCCTTTTCCAACCTCCTTTAATTATTTTTCTCTTCTTAGTTTTTTAATAGTTTCCTTTCTTCTTATTTTTTTTTTCCCTATCATTTTTTTCTCCTTCCCTTTTCCACATTTTTATTTTGCATTATGAATCTAATCATTAACAAGTTTTAATGTAATTCCATCATTAAGTATGTGTATTGGGGTTTAATGTTATTTTTATTTCATCAGTTTTTTGAATGTTAACAGAACATTCAAAAGAAGGAAAAACAAAAAAATGCAAAACATCAATCACAAATGTCAATTGTTGTCCCTTGTTCCTTGGTTTCTTCCATTTTTTTCCTTTTTCCAATGATGGGTGGTTATTTCTTTCCTATAAACAACTTCATGTTTTAGTTCTATGTAGGAATGAATTGAAATTATAGGAGTCCTTAGATCTCCAAATAAATGGAACTTGTAATTTGATGCTTGTGCTTATAAAGATGGTATATTTTATTTTTTATTGTTGAAAGGAGCCATGTTTATATGTCAAAAAACAATTGGTTTGGTTTTTGGAAATTGTAAGTATGAACAATGGTTTTTTATTGGGTGAATCAACAACAAATTTTAGGCAACAATTTTTTTTGGATGTTTGGGGAATTTTTTTATAGGTTAAATTTGGAAAATTTACCCAAATAATCACAAATTTTGCAAAACTTTCCAAAACAAAAAGTTAGGGAAGATGGGACCCCAAAAAAAAAAGCATACAACACTATTATGAACCCATAAAAGCACTTTAAACTTTTCTTACTATCTTTGGAGGTATGTATACAAAGTGTAAAATCCCATAAGGCATCTTGAAAAATGAAATCCTCACATGTGTAAACATTCTATTTTTCAATTGTGAAGGGTGTGAGCAAGATAAAATGAATAATTTTTTTACCTTGTCAAAATTGTAGCAAATAGATTTTAAATAACAATTAATCTCATCATAGAATTGTGAAACATTTAATGTTATAGCTTTAATCATAAAAGACAAGATGTTTTCACACTAATGTCTATTATTTTCAAATTCCACCTTGTAAAAATAGGTTTCAACTAGGGTTTAATAAAGAGAAAATAGAACAAAAAATTGATGGCTCAAGCTAAAAATAGATGATTATTTTCGTATCATCAATTAATACATATCTATTTAATTAAAAAATTTAATGAAAAAGTAAATTTGAACACATATAAATTAATCAGTTTCAAATCTAGTTTTCATCTAGTTTTTAAGTTCATTTATTTTTATGTTTTTAAAATTATATTTTTATAAACTTAATATAACCACGGGGGGACACTAATAAAAAAAATAGAAAATACGTGAATAAAAATATAGGATGCAATATATTGGTTGTTGGGTTAACATTATAAGTTAATTAGTTAAAAATAGGGTACATTTTAATGAATAATCAACTTAATTATAATATAGGGTATGTAATAATATGAAATAATGGATTATAATTCATATAGGTGACTTTAATATGTATATATATTAAAAATTAGATAATAACAGGGTGATAAAAATAGATTGGACAATTATTTAATACCCCCCTAAAAATGGTCGTTTGACACACATAAATCTCAAACTTCACACTAAATGTCCCTTCTAGAATATAACAAATGAATGTTACTTGACATATACTTTCACTTAATTTGATGTCAATTTTTTTGTAATTATATGTGTGACACATTGTTTTACATCACAAACTTATAAGCTTCATAGGTTTGTTTGAAACTTGTATGAAATTAGTTGTTTCATGGGTTTGTGTTTTGTGCACGGATATTTCGTGCCTCTACAACACGTAGGACGCACATATAAACATAATGGAATATTTTCATGTGGTTTGAATTTAAGGGTCAAATGCAATCTATTTATAAACAAGCTTATTGCATTTTTTTGTTCATTTTGTTTTTCTATTCCTTTGGCTTTATGAAAAAAAAGGGTGTCAATGGTTTGGGGAAAGAAAAAGACAAAGGAAGAAAATATTTATTTTCTTGTCCATTCACCTTTCTCTCTACATTTGGGGGGGAGTGTGTAAAAGATCAAGAGTTTATTATATTACTAAAAAGTGACGAATAACATACCACATCAAGTGCCCATTGTCATTAAAGTAGCATATTGATAAAATTTATGTTAATCAAAACATCATAGGATTGGATTTTTAAATAATTGTTTGTCTAATTGAAAAGCTGAAAACAAAATAAATAAATTTGACAATCATCTATTGTAGTGGCATACTATAGTATGGTATTGAATTCAAAAGTTTTTGGTATTTGTATATGCAATTAGCCTTGGTGCAAAGAGGAGAGAGAGAGGGATTCAATTTACCATTAAATATCGCAAGAATCATACAATAATATTGGACAAGTACTAAGTTCATCACATTCCTAGGTTATGCATAAGGGTTTTCCCCCCTTTTGTTAATAGATTTTCCAAAGTGGTAATTCAAATAACACATTTGGGTTGTGGCCCCAACACAACTTGGTTCCTTATCAAGTTTCTTGAGTTTGTTTGGAGTTTGGTTCATCATGTCCTGGGGATGGAGTCTACTTTACTTACATGACCCAAGACAGGAGATTGTTCACCAAAAGAACATCATTCAACCAATAAAATTGACCATATGATTATGGAGTACAACATCCTCTTGATTTTTTGAAAATAGTAATGGTTTACATTCTTTAAAATCTACAAAAAAAAATGTAACATTTTTAATTCAGGCCTCAATGAAAAACATGTTTTCTTGGTTTTTTCAAACTACTTCACTGGTGGTATAAGAAACTAAGAATTATATTTTACAACTGAATCCCAAACTAAGCAAAACTAGTTTTAATTAACCTAATCTCAATGACTGTGGCTGGAACACTCTATTTTAATTAGCATGATTTCATTCAGCCAAAGTCCGTAGATTGGTTTGGCCATTTCCAATACGAAGTGAAATTTTGCTATGAAGAGAAAAATTATAAAGTTCCAATGACAATAAATTCGACGAACTTGTATATGGCTGGTTTTGTCAAATCTATTGTATGGTCATCCCTAGACAATTCCAAAGATGATTCTTGTCGTATGGTTGTCCTTGGATAATTCTAGAAATGATTCCAAACACCATTCTAAACATAATTGAGGAATTGTGGCAAGAATCCAATCCAACAGTTGAGTTAATTTTACTTGGCAACCATGTTTATGGTGCAATGTTTGTGATGTTGGTGGCATGAATAGGGCTATTTCTTTCAAAACTAATGTGCATTTTTGCACTTGCCAAATCCACCGCATTGTGAGACATGAGGAAGACAAGTTGAACTTGGGGTACATGGAAATTGTGTTTAATTGTAACATTTATATGTCCCACCCCCTCTACAGAAGAGCTTGAAAACCGATGACCATTGAGATAGAATATCCACGCTTGGAGGAAAAGGATTGTCAAAGTATAATTTATTTTACACAAAACTTGAAAGCCTCATGGACCGATGAAATGAAGGTGGATGAAAACTGAACTTGGAATCCTGAATGTCCATTTACAAGTAGTGTTCCATGGTCTAAGGAACTTTAAGCCAAGGTCACCTCATATATGTGGCTTTGGCCTAAAGTCTGTTAGACCATGCCCATTAAAAACCCCATTGATCGGAATTTATTTCAATATTATGTTAGATGGGCGCAAAAGTTGGTTATGCCATGAGCTCAAAAAACCAAATACGGTCATAATATTTTTTCAAAACTTTTTAAAATATGCTTTCTTGAAGTGTGCGAAGACAGGGTTGTAAAAATTCATGATTGGTTAAAAAGCTAAAATATGTTCAGCCTGATTAAATTTGGTTAAGCTTGGGCACATAAGCTAAAGTTGGTTAAACTTGATTGATTTTGCCTAGATTAGGTTTTAAGTCAAAGTATTTAGGTTAGACTAGGTTAAATTACAATGTATTTTAAACTAAACTAAACCCTCATCATAGTGTAAAGAGGGGCTGATTACATTTGAATTTTTGTTATTTCATGTATATATACAGATTGTTGCAACCTGCTCACAGAACTGTTGCTGCAAGTAGGATCAAGTAATGAGATGCACCCATTTCTTTTTGTTGTCACTAATTTTGAACCAGAATTTCAATTTGTTACTTCATGATGCATTGGTGTTCGGTTTGAAGCCTATCAATTTAGAATTGGTTATTGGTTATTCATTAGCAAACTAATACATAAGTTTTGGGATTAGTTTCAAGTTGACAAAGTTAGCAAATGTGTATTACTGGAGACTTTTATAGCACAATGGATATTGTAGTAGACTTTTACTTTCCAACAATTCCTCTTGGTTTTGAAATACGCCCCCATCAATGCCTATGCCTTGGCTTTCATGTCCCTAGATGGTTCAGAGAATTACATTGTTTTTGTCATGGAGTTTCAAGGTGTTAAATGGACCCAAAAAAAAAGTTATCCATAAAGTCATCCCCTATCGGCATGCATTTCGTCCTCTAACCTCACAATCTTGCCCCTTAACTCCCCCATCTTGCCCCCTAACTTTAGGGCTTTACGGAAATTCCAATATATTTTTAGGTTGTTTTACCAAGACCTTAGGTGCATTGGGCAAACCACTTTAGGTTTTTCCTTGTGTTTTGGATTCCAAACTAGAATCAAATATTTTTATATTCATAGGATCCAAGTTTGTATTTGTTTACTTGATCAACCTTGGATGCAAATTGGAAATATTGTGTAAAATGCCAACAACAATTATTTCATGGTGTTCTGTGATTGGAAATACTTTAGCAATGTTTTGATTGGAAGCTTGAGAGTAGAATAACGGCCCTGGTGGTTTGTGTTAGTTGCACCCTGGGTATGATCTGAGGTAACTCTATAGGTATTGTCCACTCATTGAGTAGCCATTTATTATGGTTAAATCCTAGAGTATACTCTAGAATTCTGATACTTTTTGTGAGGTGAATATCTAGAGAATATTGATGTTTTTATAAAAATCCTTGGATGATGTCAATGGACCCTCTTCTTTTTTTTTCAAATTTGTGAAAATTTGCCAAGAAAGGAAGGAGAAAAAAATGAACAAACCACTAAGGGCCAGAGGGCCCCATTGTTTGTGGGAGGAGCCTTTCTTTCCAATAGGCCAATCGAAGAGGCATGTCTTATAAGAAAAAAGAAATATTGAACTCAATATGAACCTTATATATCCTTTATGAAGAAGTTTTAATTCAATAAAAAATTCTTCAGCCAATCAAAAGATTCAACATGGTCCCACTTCCACCATGTGTAATGAAATGGTGGGGTCAAAAAAATGTTTTTCTTCAAAAAATTGTTGTTTTCATTGTCTTCCTATAAATTTTTTATTAAGTTCCTAATGCGATCCTCATGTGTTTAGGACATGATACCAACCAATTCCCGAAGCTATTCCAAACAACACCAATATTTTTTTGTCATAGCTTGATTTGTCTGTTTTGGTTCAAATTTGCAAAAGGTGCTCACAGATAATCTTTTTATCTTCATAAAATTTTAATTTAATATTTTAGTGGGTGCATAATCAAGAGGCTCATTAAAAAATTATTAGTGCCCCATCTGAAATTCCTCCCCCCCTCTTTCCCCATCCCTCCACTAAACAAAAAGAAACAGATTAATATGAATGGCAACAAATACCCATGATTTGGTTTTGGCTTTCTCTCATTTTCTACCCTTTGGGCAATGGGTTCTCCTTTCCATTGTGCCCACCAAGAGGAAAACAACCTCATGCCTGTGTTCAAAGTAGTTGTTCAGTGCCCATGCTAAAAGTACCTACCTCATCACATGGTCCCCCACTTCTATAATTAATGGCAATCAACAAATCCTATTTAGTTGAGTGTAGATAATAGAGTGCATAGAGGTCAAAAATCTAATGGAGAGGCATGGAGTAACTATAAGAGTGGAGGCGTGTCCAGGAGTGAAGCTTTGAAGACCAAAACTTAACACTTGAAATAAAGTTTCAAGGCTTGGTTTGGGGTTTCATATGCAAACAAGCGACTTGGACACACCAGAAAAACATTATTTCTTGCAAATGCCATGAGCCTGCTATATATTGATGCAAGACTAGTATCATCATTTGTGAGAAAATTTGTTTAATTTGGATATGAAACATAACAAGGGGTGTGTCACACTGTGGCCTTGCCATTTACATTGAAAAGTATCTTCAGGCAAAAGAAGAATTATGGAAACTCAAATATTTCACCATGCAAAAATATAATCTTCAAAAAATCCTCTAAAAGAAACCAAAATCCTTGAAGATATCATAAATCTATAACTAATTTCAAGTTTCAACACAAGCCAAAATATCATCTTTCAAAAATCCTCATATAAATATAGAGTTGTTACCTAGGGCCAAAAGCCTTTAAGCTATTATACTTTATAATGAATCTAAACACAATATCCTTGTCCTGGTAGGCAAGGCCAACAAATAAGGAAACAGAAATAATTAAATTTCATTTTTATTTTGATTATTTTTTAAAACCCATAGTCAGATTCTTGGGGGTCACTTATGAAGTATTGCTTTAGGAAAGGACAGATGCTGATGAAATATCATCATATGTTGTGGCATTTCACCAATATTGTATAAAAGATCACTTGATTGTGTAAGTTGGACTTACAATGATAATAATTCAGAATTAAAAGACTAATTTGAATTATTGAAATATCCTTTAAAATTATGAGGAGAAAAAATGAGCAGAACTTATTACAAATGGGAAGTGTTGAGGACTGAGGAAGTCAGCCTGGGAGGACCATAGAAAGGAAAGACCTGATGGGGTACAGGAAATTGAGGCTTACACCCGGATTTAAGTTGTGAGGAAATGGCCAATGAGGTAGGAGATTCAAATTTAACACATAATGTGGCAACCATCATATTATCCACATAATCAAAATTAATATTTTACTTATTGTAATATGCAAGATTATTGTTCTCAAACTACTGAAGTAGGTCCATTGACGAGGATTGCCAGCCTTAATCAACATTAAATGGCGACTGCACCCACCTGTGTTGTAGCATTTTTAAAAAAAAACATTTCTTTGTGTGGCGAGCTTGGAAGCGCAGGGGTCTAGAGGAGGCTAGAACTGGCGGGAAAAACACCAAAATATATCAAACTCTAATTTTCGCCCTACAAATTTGCAACAAAATAACACATTGGTACTAATATCTTAAAATCTATAATTCAGCAATCCCTACTTACAATAACAATAACTCGGAATGAAAAAAATAATTTTAATTATTGTAATAAGCTATAGCAATGTGACATGAAAAAACTAGAAGAACTAGTTACAAACATCAAAAGAGGTGAGAACCATGCAAGGGATCTTCAGTAATTGAACTGAGCACCCCATATTTAATTTGCAAGGAGATAGCCAGTGAGGTAGGGATCCAATACACATTCAGCACAATTGTTGGCAGTTTTTGTATTGTTCATAGATTAAAAAATTGTAGTTTAATTATTGTGACATCCAAGCTTTTTGTTTCAGAAACTACTCAAGTTGTTCCACCCGTGAGGATCTGAGCCTAAACATTTGATCCACTAAGCTCGCAGTGGCATCCGACCCACCTTAAATAGAGGTGGTAGTGGCACGATGGGCTCTGTCCGGCGCTTGTTTTTCTTGTCTTCTTGCACATGTTTTTTTGGCCCTGCATAAAAACCAGGCAGCATGGTTCAACATGTTTTTTTTCTTCAGTACCTTTTACTTTAGGTACAATTTTATGTTTAAAGCAGGCAGCTCAGCGGGTTCGAATACATAGGATCTGCCTGGCAGGAGGTAAGTTGATTAAGAAAAAAGCCCGGCAGTGGCAGGCATGTGAGGACATTAACTTCGCAAATTTGGTTGACTTTTGTTTTTATTTGAGCAAGTAGCATGCCTACTATAGTCAACAAATTTCCCAAATCAAAGGGTTTTTATGTAGCATGTGCTATTGGTTAGGTACCCTTTTTTTTTCTCTTTTGTTTGGTCTCGTCCTCCCCTCATGTATAACAAGTCCATTGCCTTTTGGGGTGGTGGTGCCCAAGCATAAAATGATCGCCAGCTTTTGATTGCAGGTGCTTGCTAGAACAGGCGCCTACCCTACACAAATTTCCTGAAAAATGTTGGGAAGGGGTGACTATGTTTCTTACTTTCAGGGTTCATGGGGTAATTATATTGCATTGAGGTTGAATCATGAATTATATTGATACATGGTGGCATGACATGGCATAGGTGTTTATGTGGCCATATCATGCAATGATTTTTTTTGGAGGTCAAATTTGTGTTGTAGCTAAATTGATACATAGTGATACATTAGCCAGATTTGGCTACAAGCTAAATATGAAAGTAATTCAATAATGAATTATGGCTATCCAAGTTAATCTGAATTATGGTCATTGAAAATCTCAGAAAACATATTAATTTATTGCTATTGATTTTAACATGTTTTTTTGGTTATATGTAAACCAACAAAAAAAAGGTTAAAACATTAATGTTCTTTATTTTTGGCAAAAATTCATCATTTATTGACAAAGAAAAAGGGTTTGAACCATGGAATTTTTATTTTTCAAATGTAAATGCAACTATTCTTTTAATAATTTTATAAAAAAAAAGAGGTTGGCATGATCCCAGTTAGGGTTTAGGGTGGCAGGAGCATCTCTGCACTTCAACGTTTTTTCTTTTGTTTTGGTTGAATGCACAAAGGAGGCTTGCTCTACAACACAGCCACCCTACTCATTTTTTTTTCCTTCACAATGTCGAAGAGGTGCGTTAAAATGCCACCCGCTCTGGTTCTCCCTTTTCTCATGGCTTTGTCTGTGTGTAACGTTGTGTGTGCAGTGTGTAGGACCAAGGTCCTGTCCCCATGGTTAGTCGGTGGGTGGTGTTGTAGGCTAAGGACGTTACGCCAGCACAAGTCTGGGCGTCCGACTTAGGTCGTCTCCATGGTCAATCGCTGAAATGAGGTGCATGGCATTACATGTTTCGGAGGATGAAATAGTTAGTGGGTATAAATAGAGCTGGTCTGTCACCATATTTTGACAAAAGACAAATTTGTTACATCCTCTTTGAGCTACCTTGTGCAACAAACAACACTTCGTCAAACTGACTAATGTTTTAGATGACAAGGTGACAAAAGCACGAGGAGGGGGCCAGTCTGTCATTAGGAGGAGGGGCCAACTACAAGCTCAGGAGGTTGTCAGCAAGATCAAATGGGGGGTTGTTAGGAACTTGGAAGGGGTTGTTGATAAGCTCAAGGGCCATGAGCAGTGGTTTTTTTTAATGAATATCATCAAATTTCTACTTGGAATTGTTGGGTTCTAACTCCAATGTCGTTGTTGCTTGGCACTTCATTCTATCATGGTATTGTTGCTTCTTCCCACTTCTTACAATGGGGTATCATCACCTCTTCTCACTTCTTGCAATAGGGTATCATCAATATGCACGTTTTCCTTTCAAGAAAATGGTGAGTAATAAAGCTACCAAGACGAAAGTTTAAAATGTTTCTTGTGGGTAGACGTATTGAATTAAAATATTCTATAAAATTTACATTTTGATACAATAATTTTTCATAATAATAATTGTTATACCAACTTAAAGTGTGCACATTGCAAGCATCAAGTGGGCTACAGGAGCAATAGGCATCGAGTGTCGGGTGCCAAGTAGTAGATTCGAAGTTTTTTGGTGAATGTTCAATGTTCATTGTTGAGTTGGAAAATCGCTGTGGAATTCGAATTCTAGATCAATTGAGTCATTACTTTGTGTTCAATGTGATGCCCCCCCCCCCTTGCAAAAATCTAAACATGATTTTCTAACCTAATCCGACTTGCAAGGTGAAGGCCAAATCTACATTTTTTGTGTCCAACAACTCGATTTTATTGTAAATTGGATTGTTTAAGCAATGCACTCATGATGCACGATTTGGATATTAAGGTTGATCGTGGAAGCAAGTCGAGATTCAAGAGTTGGTAGTTGAGACAAAATCTTGATTTCAAAGTTACAACCTCCGATTCACTTTGAACAACAAACATTGGCAACTCAACCCTTTATAAATCATATGAGGTATTGAAATTTCATTTCCTAACTTTTTGCATTTTTTTATGAGCTTTCAAAGGTTGAATCTCGAACAAGGTTTATGGTTTAAAGTTTGTTGTAGCTAGTTGTTACACTATTGCAACCTATGTGTGTTGCTCTTGCACCCTTGTCTATATGCCTTCCCAATGTTTAAAGTTTCTATTTTCAGAATAAGGGGAGAAGATTAAGGTTTAATCTTCTTTTTAGGTTTTATTTTCTTTCTTCTTTCATTAGAGCATGGTGCCTTTAAAACTTTCACAAAACTTTAAGTTTTGTTGATTTTTTTTACAAGATGAGTCTATTGGTACAATTGTAAGATCTAGCAACCAAACCCCATACATTGTCCCAATTTCTTTTAAGCCTCCTTCTAAATTAAATATTTGGATTTTTGTTGAACAAATATATATATATATATGACAGAAACAAAGTGTTTTAGGATATTTAGACTGCAAAACTCCCCTAGGCTAAGTCTTTGGTGGATGTTGATGGGAAAGTGCATCAAGTCAAATGTAAAGTTTGCAATAAAATCGAGGAGAAAAACAAATTACTGGCCCTTAAATTGGATAGTCTTTTGAAACATGGTAGTAGGAGGAAAGCCCTAATTGATATTCAAAGGGTCTATAAAACTGGTGAGTACTACATGAACAAATATTTGGTTCATATTAAGAATAAACAATTGCATCCAAGTTGATCACATTT
>Ga0209611_10004420_pt1 | contig 24042 bp, 11 predicted proteins | sample S1TSphgellanicum_3_FD_187693 | JGI IMG/M metagenome (GOLD analysis project Ga0209611, IMG submission 187693) | Host-associated microbial communities from peat moss isolated from Minnesota, USA - S1T2_Fc - Sphagnum magellanicum MG (SPAdes) (version 2) | ecosystem: Host-associated > Plants > Peat...
AACGCTTACTAAGCTTCTGTTCTTCCTTTCTCTCACAGCATCACCACAAAAAAACAGATCGACTACCTTCCATCTGGAGCTCTTCTCCACTTCTATTCCCAACGTCTACATTCTCTACCTCCTTCCTTACTGGTTCTTCTTCTTCTTCCCCGCCCGTTCTATTCTCCTCGTCTGTTTAAATTAAGGTCCTACTTATCCTTCGTCTAACCGTTTCTGGCTTCTTCCAGAAGCTTAGTTAGCCCTTTGCAGATTGTTTCTCTCCAAAGCTCATCAATGAGGGGCCGCAATCCCTCATCAAATTCGCCGTCAAAGAGCCATGCATTCCATGCAAAGGAAATACCATCAACACAAAATCAGAGATCCGCCGTCACTCTCCATCAGAGGCGGCCAAACCATCCCCTCGTTCACACGTCAAGTCCAGTCCAGAGAGTTTTCTGGAACGGTCACCCATTGTCCGGCTACACATCCTTTCAAGCTATATTTTTCAAAAGACTCCATAATTTAAACATCCAACACAAATTCCATTTCCAAACATCCATACTTGGGATCTATTTTATTTTACTTTCAAATTTGGCATGTAGCTCATGTTGCAATCATGCATATCTTGCTACAACCAAATTTGGCTAAACATAGAATATGATGATAACACAACATTTAAGGACCCTTTTATTTTTTGGCTACTTATTGAAACTTGTGTAGAATCTCGATGAAATCCTTTTGATAATTCTTAAATTTGGTGAAGTTTTTCCCAAAAAAGGAATCTTAGGAAAGAAAATTCTTTTCTCTATGGTTTAGGTGTGAAATTTTGAACCAAAAAAAAACGGTTTTGTAGTATATGCCAGATGTTTAAAAATTCAAGACATTGAAGTGATATTGGTTGCTATTATGATTGTACAAGTTTGTATGAAACATACACAAAATATATATATTTTACAATACCAACATATGCCATTGTATGAAATTTCATCCTTTGGGCTTATATTAAAACCCTTTTATAATGATCACATTACAAGGATGAAAATAGTGACAAAGTGACCCACATTTTAATTTAAGAAATCAAAACATGACCTCTTTAAAAGTTAATGATTTGTCCTAAAACATTCTGGCAAATTCATAATTTAATCTTGCTTCCACCCATTAAGGAACATACCACTATCACAAAAGGGGGTAATGAGTAAGAAATTTATTGGATTCTCTTTAGAGCTTAGAACATTTCAACAATGTGCACCAACCTATGCAAGGTTTTTCATTTTCATTTATTCCAATGTGAGCTCTAACTTTTTCTTTCCCTTGGAATAAACAATTTTGTTGAAGATAGTCACAAATTCATTATTTTGATGTAAGCTAGGTATTGGTCAAATGTAGATGGGCTATGTTTTTCTATACTTGGATATGAAAAAGGAGCAACTCATTCATTCTCTAATGACTCAAGGCTCAAACTTCAAGCTCAACTTCCCTTATTGGATCTAGAACTTCTCATCAAAATGCATATTTACATTTCTATGGAACATACACGTCCATCATATGCACACATAATATTTCAAATGTCACTCACACATCAGAGTTATCTGTAAAGTAAGACAAACACAGCCCCAGAACCCTGCATTTCATCGTACACAGGGTGAGATAAAAAAAAAACCTGCAAAAGAATACATTAGCGTTGAAAGGGGGTGAAAGAGAAAATCATCAATTTTGGTGGTAAACTGAGTTTCATCCTGTCCTTCCTTTTTCCTGAGCGCCTCCATCGCTGCTACATATATTTTCATTGCTCTTACCTGTACAACTATTATAATTAGTCTCGAACCTTGTGCATCAAATTATGATAATATTATAATACACTACAAATGACCATATATAGTTTTTCCCATAAGGGTTATATATCATAATTACTATGTAGGTTAGATAGTCTATACAAATGAAAAGAAAACGTAATTATAACAATTTTATCCAATGTTGAAATCATTTTTGTATATTCCATTTAAAAGTTTCCATTGTTAAAAAGATGATAATCATTGCTGATGACCTTTAACTTTTAATCAAAATTTTAGATTAATTAGGATTAAAGTAATCAAATTCTTAAAAATTCTAATTAATCTCCTTTTTTATTATCTCAGAATTCCATGCCACAAAATCAATGTATTCTTAAAATTGAGTCAGTTGAAATAAGGTGAAAATATATATACAATTCTAATATTGTAAAAAAACTGCAATTTGGAGAGAAGTGGACTTTTCATAAAAATTAACATATTGTTGTTAAAATATTTCATCATTGGCTTGTTACCCAAATTTAAATAACATGTGAAGTATAAGTTTTTTAAAAAAACATTTGATAAAATAATGGTAGTGGTTAAAAAAGCATGGAAATATTTTATAATCAATATGCTTTAGTTCCTATTTAAACTTGAATTGAAAAAAATCTAATTAATTTTTATTAATTAGATAATAAAATTAATTGTAAATGATGCATTGCAAGTAATCAAATTTATATTCCAAAGGGATACGTTCATTACAATTGATTTATCTTCAAATTTTTATTATATTACAATTTTAATGGACTTGATTTTTGACAATGATGGACACAATTATTTTTTTGAATGAGCTAGTGAACTTTATTTTTTAAGAAATTATTAAATGGTTTTGGATGTACATGTTTATTCTCCTTTTTGAAAGTTGAAAACATTATATGCAACACCCAATTACATAAACACATGTAAATTGAAAAGGAAAGGAGAGGGGTTTGAAACTTATTTAATTCATTTGCACCATATGATAACAAATAATAAACAATATTCATAAGGTCATCACTTTCTACCTACCTTTTGGTTCCTTTTCAAATTTTTAACTTGAAAATTAATAAAGACATCCAATTCATAAGAATGTTTGATTGCAAAAATTAACATAATTTTTTATTCAATTTAAATTTAATTAAAAATAATTCAAACCGTTATTTTCATATAAACTGAAAATTATCAACACATCATTCCAAACTATTATAAATAATACAAGTCAAAACAAATGTTGATTTAAAATTTACAAATGTCAAGCCAAAAAACATTGTTCCGAGTACACATTTGTTTGTTGTGATCAAACATAAATTAAATATTATTAATATTTTACATACCTTCTTACACATGAAAATAAAATAATCCAAATGCATAATGAATCATGATAACATAAATACATTTTGATAACTCATCAAACCTTTAAACATAGAAAAAAACTAAAAAATCATTTAAAAAATTTTCTTGCCTAAATTTTTAAAATTTATAAACTATTTCACACATCATTTGACATAATTATTAAATTTGTGCTACAAAAATTATTAATAAACTCAAAGATTTTTTTTTAAAATTTCATCCCAAGTTATTTTTAAATAATAAAATTTTAGAATATTCAAATAAAATAATAATGAAAACTTACATACCTCTTATACATGTGGAATAAAAATGAAAAATTCAAATAATGAAGCTTCCATAATAATAATTTTTCTTCATGCCCACTTTGTTTAATAAGTAAATATATTTTTTAATTTTACCCAAAAACATGTTCCAACCATCAAAAATGAAAAAATGAATTAATAAAAAAATTTGAATGAGGCTAATAAAATAAACCTTGTGGCATGATTAAAATATTTAAGCTACCCAAAAGGTAATTAAACAATTAAGATTTAATATTCATTAAATTCTAGGTACTTTTCATTTTTTGGTTCCAAAATTTCTTGGCATATGGAATAAGCCTTCTATGTTCACCCAATGTTTTCTACCTTAGCTTAATTTTTCTATAATATTTGGGAAAGTAGAACCTCCCAAAAGTGGGAGAACCTCATTCCATGGACAAATTTTTTTCACATATGTTCACCTTACCTTCAATGTCTTACTACCTACAAATGAATAATTCTAGGTAAGCAACATCCACCTCTCAATTCAAGTAGTTACAAGTTGAGGTGGATCATTTTTTGCATCTTTATGGGCTTTTTGCATAATGTACTTTATTTGGATGTCACAAATGTAATATATAATCATTAATTTGACAAAATATTTTTAGATTAAAATTGCCAACTTGAATAAGAATATTTATAGAACGGTGAAATTCAATAAACAGACATCAGTCATATAAATGGACTTTTAAAAGTGACATATAGATTTTGGTTTAGATTTTCCATTAACATTCAAATGCATTTTTTATTATGATTTCATCTCAATATTTTTTTATAAGAACTCACTATATGATACATGATGGGAAAAAAATGGGTTGAAAGCCTCACAACAAAAAATTTAACCACAAAATAACTATGGACTTTTGAATGACAAGATTTGAACTTTACGTTCAAAAGTCCCTATTTCAATCATTTTTTGTTAGATTGATATTTTTCCCCCTAACATGTATGTCAAAAGAATTGTCTAAATGGGCATCCTTTCTTATGGACTTTATTAGTTAATTAATCACCACATAAGGCTTACTAAACATTGATTTTTATTTTTATTTTCATTTTAGTGTCAAAATATAAACTTTTGGGATTAGCATTCTTGTCACTTTTGAGCCACCCTAACTTGCATCTACCCACTTCATAAATTAATTTGAAAACCATGTTTTTTATTTTGATGTGCAATTTATTTTATTTTTTACCTATTTATATTCAATCAATGTTCACTTAAAATTAAATTCGTCATGAGGGCATTAAAGGTTCAAACAACCTAATTAAAACATGTTTTGGAATTCTAATTCAACCAAGATGAATCCTTGAATATCAATTTTGTTTCTTCTATTCAAATATTATAATGTGCTCACCCTTTTACCCACCCCACCTACCTTTTTCTTTCATTTTTTCTCACTCCTTTTGTCTTTCCTTTCCTCCCTAGTCCTCATTTTACGTTGCATACCCCTAGAACCCCCATCCAATTCATGTTCATTGTTTTCATTGAACAATATGATCTTCACAATGCCTGAACCCTTTTCCTTCATATCAATTCATGTCAATTGTACTCTAGTATGGTACATGCCCTTTGATCGCATCCATTGGAATTCTATTTTTATTTTGGTATGTGCATGTTTTGTTCATGCCTTTTGTATTTTTTTTGTTTTTTTTTACAATTTTCTCCCCCTTTTAGTTTTAGGTTAGTAATAAGACAATTACTTTGTTGTGGTGAACATTGTATGAATGTGGACTTGAGTGTGAAAGGTGTGCTCTACATATGCCAAAATGTTAAAGAGTATGTTTAGACATCATGGAGATGTATTGAAATTGGTGTTAAACATTTAAGTAAATAAATTTATTCATGGATGCAATTTGTAGAAAAGGTAGACAACTTCTAAGGAGTTCAAAGATCTAAAGATGCTATCCCTTTCAAAACGCATCAAGTTTTAGGATAACAATGTGTTTTGTTTGTGATTTAGGGGTGACTAACATGCACTTTGCCTAACTCATGTGTTTAGCTTGTAACATTGATCCTTTCCCACTAATAAAACGTGGACAGTTGTTGGAATTTAAGGCTAAAAGAACATCCCAAACCTTGTGGCATTTGTGAAAGGGTACATAAGAATTAATAAGTGGATAGATGATGAGAGAGACTAATTATCTTTTCAACATAGCATCAACATGCTATTATATTAAATGGTTAAATTGATTTGTAACAAAACTAACTAGAGCTTCCACACTAGGATTTCTATCTAATGGGATTAATATGGCAAAACTTTCAACTCTTAGCATTGAAATTGTAACATATGAAGTGTACCCTAATATAAGCTTTAAGAATCTTGACATGAATTAATAAGAAAAAGCCAAAACTAATCACTGTTGGACATGGCCTTATATTTCATTTTTGGAATTGGTGAATAATTAAAAGGACAAAATCTAGCTAAGTTTTAGAAGAAATTAGAGCTAGAAAAACATCCAAAAAAACATAGGAGAAGGAAACAATGATTTGTGTATGCATTAAAGATAAAACTAAGCTCAAATAATTTAGAGGAAAATAAAAATCCCACAAATTTTGTTTTATGGCCATGAAATTTGCAAGGTTGGATGTTCACATTGACCACCCATTGAATGTTTTTTTCATGCCATGACGAGCTCCCAAGTTCCTAGTCAGGCCCAAGATGGGCCTAAATTACTCAAATAACGGAATTGTGAAGAACTTGGGGCACACTCCCAGCTCTCAGCACTAGAAGGGGTAGAGGGGTGTGTTGAAGCTCCGAGATGGGACTGGGAAGAGTGACAAGCTTTAGTTACTTATTTGAACCTGCATCAAACCAACTAATAAGTTGATTAATTCACATTATGGAGCACCTTTAATGCTCGGACAAGCCACGGGTAACTCTAGATTCACAAGACTCACCACGGCCTGGATTCGGGGGAAACCACCACCTTCCCCCGTGTAGTATTCTCTATGCCTCTCCGCGGTAACCACATCCGAATGGCTTTTTGTCCCAGGATTCCCAAGAATGAGTCCCGAAACTATCCTAATTTGCACTCCCGAGACTTTGAGAGATCATAACTTTTTGCTCAGACCTCTAATTGGGATAAGGTCTAAAGAAAACTTGTAGCTCTCCTCGAGAACTTTCCAACGGTGTATCGCACTCCATCTGCACGCACTAGGATCGGGTCGATTCCTAACTTTTAATGGTCAAGAGTCAAATTGTCAGTTTGACTTCTAACCCTTCTTTTTGTCATAACTTGTGCTGCAAATGTCCAAATGGCCATGCAAGCCCATTTTCGACATCTACACTTCAATATATTTCCAATGATATAAAGAACACCCCAATGCAAGGTGTTTTGGCCCCTGCAATTGGTCTTTAAAGTTTTGGGAATCCCGGAGGACTTGCAAGTCCCCATTTCGGGAGTGTGAGTTTCATCTTCACACTCTTTCAAAGTAGGGTTGTGACATGCCATGTTATATTGAAAATTGATTGTGGACATTGGTAATTGAATTGTTTACATTAATGATATATTTTGTACATTGCATGGACTACAAGCTGAGTGTTCACCTTCAGTTTATTTATACCTAACATGGAATAGTTTTTGCATAATTTTTTTGTTTGTTTTCATTTTTTTATATGATTTTTATCTCATTAAATATTTTTATTGGGGATAAAGACACAACCCTCCCATCCCATCCCATCCTTGGGTACATTCACACTTCACACATATTTGTACACCATTGAATCTTGTTTCATTAATTAACATGACTTAATTCCAATGGAGTTTCACCATGTAAGAGTTATTGTGTTTATGCCATTGGAGAGTTAAGGAAAATCTTACAAAGTTCACATCATGTCACACACAAAACATGAGGTAAAAATGTTCACAATTGCAATACACCTAAAAGAAACATGGACTAAAGACATTAACTTCATCTTGGGTTCTTCATGTTTCAATCAATAAAACAATGCCAAGTATGCTAAAATGATAATGTGAATATCATGTTCATCACACAATTATCTTGTGTAATTGCAAAACTTGGAGAGCACCTTTAAATGTTTAAAACCAATCTTGGCTAGTTCTTTGGTTTTAGGGGGGACCCTTGGTTCTAGTTCCTAACATTTTGGCAGGTTATTAACCATGAATAACCCCCTATGGGCACCTCAACATGCTCCCGTGGTAATTTCCCTAGTAATAAACACTACGTCAACCATGTGATGTTTACTAGTGAACAACTTTGACAAGTTTTTTTAATGTTCCTATAACAACAAAATAATTATTAGGAGATGTAATTATAAATAATAATATTATGGCTTGGGGTAATAATATGGATAAAAATGGGGAATAAAATAATGAGCCTCATGGGCCCTACAATGAATTTTTTTATATTAGAGGCATAAGGGTTGATTATGAATAATTTAGATAACTATTTCGAGCTAATAATAATGGGAGGTCAAGTATGTAAACTTGACCAAATTCTAGACTCTAAATAATGTAAAACCTATCTATAGAAAGATGAAAAGTTATATGTGGCATGTGATGATTAGTTTGGTACATGGGGAATAGATGTAAATGAATGTGGTTGACTATTCATACATTTCTTTCCTTCAAATACATAAGGGGTAGATATTGGAACTTTTGGTTCATAATTTTCATTTAATAATTTCATGTTGATAATTGTCATCAAGACTTGTAAAAGTATCATATGTGAATAGGAAGCTTTGAAGAAATAAAATGTGGAGGTTATTGTGCATACCATTGTGGAAACTTTATAATCTTTGATATGTGATCCTAATAAAGGAAAAAAATTAAGCGCATGTGAAGAACTCCCTTTGGTTGTAATTCTCACACAAATATTCAACTTTAGACATGTGAATGATCTTACGTCCAAAAGAATGTAAAGTCTCATGTTGAGAATCATATAAATGACAAGTATTGCACGTGTTGTGTTGAAATATGTTTGATAGTCTAACTATGTGCTAAAAAAGATGAATAAAAAATTAATCCTCATAGTTCTGAACCCCCTTTACATTACATTCCAACCATTGAGTGGGTGTCCATCAACAAATAATGTCATCATTGTTTTTCCCCTTGAACAAGTGTTTGTTTTTGTCCTTGAATAAGTGTTTGCCAATGAACATCCTTGACTTTATTAGTTGTTCGCCAACAAACATGTTAACTCTTTGCATTGTTGTTTCCTACCGATAGCTACCTCCAAGACTGTTTTTTACAATGAACATGTGACAAGTTTGGATGGGTGCATTTCCTTACAAACATCAAGTTTGAGAAATTTGAAAAAATATTATTGAAAAAAATTGAACCCCAGTGGATGCTATTGTCCTAAACCTGAGTTTTTTTTCACAATGGACACATGATTGGTTTGGATTGGAGCCTTAGGGTTGCTCCAACTCAAGCTTCCTTAAAAAATGAAGAAGTTTCAATTTTTTCAAAAAGTAAAAAACTCCTTAAACCCTAAAATCGAAACTAGATTTTAAAAGAAAATCTCAATCTAGAACTGATTCTCAAATGAGTTTGAAATTCAACCCAGGGTCCAATTCGGATTAACTCAATGCCATAATGGGGGGGTGGTTCCAATCCTGTTCAGGTTTTGATTCTGGTTCTAAAATGGGACCTAATTTCAATTCCCATTGCAAAACCTGACTTGAACCAGGTTCAGATAACCAAGTCCAGGCAAGTAACCGGCCAATAAATTGTCAAAACAACAAACAGAATGTGCCATCCATCCATGTGATGGCCAAAAAACATCAAAACAACAAACAAAGTGTGCATTTCAGGGGATTGCTTTAAAAAATGATCACTGTTCTCACCCACAAATGGCATAAAGTCCCATTCAAAGACCATCTATGTCTCCACATCTGTATGAGTAATAGTCACTCTCCATATCCATAGTAGAAAAAAGCTTTTAAAAGGGGTTAAAATGACCGCTGCAAAATGGACCATCAATACCTGAGAGAAGCAGGATTTGCTTTATCCTGCTACAAGATTTAATGAAAAGGGACGTTTGCTGGTGTCGGGGTGCAGATGCTCTAAAAATGTGAGATATGGAGGGGTTGGCTTGCTAGTGTAGATAGGGTATTTGAAACCACTAAGATGTAAGTGAATATGTGCTTAGCATGGTGACATTGCCAGTTCCACAATTTACTTTGCCAGGTCCATACTTCACTTTGTCAGGTCTGAAATTCAAAGGACTGAGAGGTCAGGGTTTGAGCTTTGCCAGGTGCCCCCCATTGAACTTCTTGAACTTTGTGTTTGTTGTGCAGAATCAAATGTGAACTTGCATGCAAATTTTGTTTTGCACCTGATGTCACCTCATGGTTTGTATGTACACACTAGGCCTGACTGCAAATATTCAGCTTTACCATGTATCCAACCAACATGTTACAAGATGGGTTGGATTCTTTCATCCACCCATCTTGTAACGTTGTTCACAAATCATTTATATAGGTATCAGCTTACAAAATCTATTATTATTTTTTGTAACCCATTGATCAAGATTCAACATTCCTTTTGGCTAAGGCCAGACAAAAATTAGAGCTGCCAAGGTTAATATGCAAGGCACATTATTTTGACATGTGCAAGATGGACATGCAAAAGAAAATAAAAAACATGGTCAGGTGCACATTTTGTGTCATGGAACACTAGCTAGTTATGTAACATTTATTGTGTGTTGTTTTGTGAACACCCAACATTATCCAAACTAACAAAATCACACACACAAAATGTGCACACAAAAATGAGACAGGGGAAACAAACCTTCCAAATTAGCCAAGGTTAGCCAGTTGTGAAGTTTTGATGGACCCATTATCAAGCTGGTTATTAATAATCTACTAACCAGTTAGTAGACAATTAACCTTTGTATGTGATTACCCAATAGGTTCTTTTATAATAGTGTTATTGCTAGTAATCAGATAAATTGATTATTTTATTTGGTAAATTGTTGTGACAATTTTTTTTACAATCTATCTAGTACTCATTTTTTAAAATGTTGATATTGATAACCTATATGATTCCAAAAACAAATTCATAAGAAAACCTACCTAATGATTATTGGATAATACAATAACCAACTAACACTCAAATAAAGAGGTTCCCTGAACATGAAAAAGTCATGAAAAAGTTGAAACCCTGTTCACTTTGAAATGGATTCCAACAAAAAATAAATCTTATGAAAAAAATAAATGTTATGCAAAAAATACTGAACATTTCTACATCATTGCACATGGATTTTCAGTGCATGCAAACACATGAGAACTTTATTGGTCTTGCCTACCAAGGCAATCATATTGTGTTCAGATTCATTATAGCGTATTGTAGCTTAAGGGATTTTGACCCCTAGGTAATAGGTCTATTTTTATAGGAGGAGTTTTGAAAGATGATATCTTGGATTGTGTTGAAACTTGAGATCAGTCATAGAGTGATAATATCTTGAAGGATTTTGGTTTGTTGTAGAGGATTTTTTTGAAGATTATATTTTTGGATGGTGAAATATTTGAGTTTTCATAATTCTTCTTTTTCCTTTAAGATACTTCTTAATGTAAATGGCGAGGCCACGGTATGACACATCCCTTGTAGGTAGGCAAGGATGTTGTGTTCAGATTCATTATAGCATATAGTAGCTTAATGGATTTTGGTCCCTAGGTAATAAGTCTATTTTTATAGGAGGATTTTCTAAAGATGATATCTTGGATTGTGTTGAAACTTGAGATTACCATGACCTAAAGTCAACTTCCACATTGACAAATCGAGTAATTATTTTTTTCTCAAAAAACTAATGATATAATAAAATTTTAAATTATTTCATTTTCCATGATCTACTATGATATTGTCATATGAGTATTGAAAATATATAACATTTAACCTATCCAATTATGATGATTTTCAAGTTAACTTCTTATTTTCACAAAAATTAGTTTCACTAGTTTGAGGATTTTTTGAAGATTATATTTTTGGATTGTGAAATATTTTAGTTTTCATAATTCTTCTTTTGCATTAAGATACTTCTTAATGTAATTGGCAAAGCCACACTGTGACACACCCCTTGTTGGGCCTTGCCCCCACAGGGACTATTGCATTGGATCCATCTTTTGAAAGTTTCACCTTATTAGAACCGGTTTCACATTAGGTGAACCGGTTTCTTTGATGAAGGTGTGTAGACTATTTAGATTGGAACGGATTTTTTTGGGTGTTCAGAGTGTGGACACAGTAGATAGATGTACAACATCTTATCTATTGGCAGGGCCAGCATGTTTCTGATGCCTTGTTTTACAAGAGAACCGGATCTGTAAAAGAACTGGTAATTATTTCCTTCCAAACCAGCAACTGTAGTAGTTCAATGAAGAAATGTCCCTCAAATTGTGGGACTGAATGAACTCTGCATCTTTGGGTGTTCTCTCTCCCTCCCATAGAGGCAAGCTAACAAAGTTTAATCCAAACAAGCTGTAGTTGATTGCAAATGAATGGGAATTGCAAACTCAGACTTAGAAAAGTTCCATATAAACCTCCTAGAGTGTGCATAAACCTAGCATGCACTCATTGGCTTGCAAATCTGAAAAGTTGAATGTGGTAGAGTTGGAAGTGCACAAAATATATAACTTACGAGCATCCACTCACAGTGCAGACCCTCCTACGTCTCTATTGTTGTGTATCCAACACAAGAGTGTTAATTGTTAGCTAGTGAAATGTTTGTTTGTTTCCTTGAGGACTCGGAAGTTACAAAAGAGAGAAAGTGAGCTAAGAGTATTCAGCTATGGCGGGCCTTGGCAGAGTGAAGGAGGTTATATGCTTAGGGTTTGGGATTAGGGGTCTGATTCGAGCAGCAAATGGTTTGTCAGTTTCTTCACAATCCCATTCACAATCCCATTCACAATCTTCTTCACAATCTTCTTCGGCCATGGACATGGAAATAGTGGCAGAGCAACGGAGGAAGAGAACTCAACTGCTGGAATGTGAGGGAGAAAGTCAGGCAAACAACATCAACATTGCAGTTGGGGACAAAAAGAGTTCAGAAATTTTGGAGTCAGAGGCAGCGATGATGGATCAAATGAAGAGGGTACGGGGTGTCGAGGCAGAGGCTAATTTTGCCAAGGCTGAGGAGAGTGCCATGGCAAAACACATCAAATCCTTGATCCAAGTAAGTAAGTGCATTTGTTGTATCTTAAGGGGAATTGGGTATGAGGACTTATCTGTTGTAGTCAATCAACTTTTTTTTTCTATTTCCAATTAGGAATGTGATGATGAGACTTGTGTCTGTTTCAGCTTTCTCCCATGTGGGTGTTCTGTGGTTTTGTCAATTGTCAAACCTGTGTCTCTTTGTATCTCTGGGAAATTCAGTTTTGAGGAGGTCCAATTACAGTGGCTGAATACATGGAAGAGGTGCTGACAAACCCTATTGCGGGCTTCTACATGAATTGAGATGTTTTTGGTGCTGCAGGGGAGTTTGTCACATTGCCTAATATCAGTCAAATGTTTGGTGAGGTGCATCTACACAGCTTGATTGCATCAAGTTTTATGACAAAAGGATTTTACAGAAGTCCAGTGGATCTTTATTGTGGTAACGGATGTGGATGTTGCCCCAAGTGTGGATGCCGCGCCACCTGCACGTGAGCAAAATCTTTTGGGCCACTGCCTCATCTCTTCCCACCCCAGTAGCGCTGCCTGCTAGATTTTTTTTATATCACAAAAAATTCTTCAGTTGATGTAGCTGAACTTCAACAATATGGCACTACTAGTCTTGTAAGCTTAATTATTACAATATTGTCGTCAACTTTTATATAGTTAGATTGATGTTGAAGTGCCAGATTGGGACGAGGGCGTTTTACGCATGTGTGTGTGGATTGAGGTTTGTGCAGATGCAACTAGAACTTGATGTGGTTCGAGACTTCCTTTGACACTAGGTACAGCAGTCTCCGCTCTAAGCCTTCTCACTGTACTTTTGCCTTTGAGTAAAGCTGCCCACACAGCTGGTTTTCGCTTCATGAAGCTTCTTACAATCCCCACATTTATCTATCTATGTGTGTATGCATCTTGCTAGCTCTTAGCATGAGAATTTAGAAACTTGAATACAGATTGTTTTACATTATTACCTCCATCGAGGGCGAATTGCGTGTGCGTGTGTGTGTGTGTGTATGATTCATCCTGGATTTAAACTCTGTTAAAAATATAACAACCACCACAGTACTGTTGATCACAAAGCTTGCACAGAAACTAAGTTTGGGGAAAGATTTGCACTCTGTTTGACCTGTGACAGCAAACTTTTTTTGCAGATGAGATCACCCCTTGCTAATGTTTAGATTGGCAGGCCTTCACTGAGAATTACAAGTTTATTGTTCTGCAGTCAATAATTAGATGTACCTCAGACACGTCTTTGTTGCCTGCTGCAATGTCACCTTATGTCTAAATTGTCCCAAATCATCTGATTCAATTTTATTTATTTATTTATCTTGTATTTGGCAGGGGACTGCCTAGTTTAAAGATTTTTCACAGACCCTATCAGTGCATATGGTTGAATGTAGCCCTGCTCTGAAGTGCATTCAACAACAGACATTGAAATGTCACCCCAAGGACCAAGCAGATTCAACCTGTGCAGTAGATGGCCAGAAAGGCAAGCCTACTGAGGATCAAATCAGTCAAATTTCAGGAGCTGCAATATCATGGCTTCTAGATCTTGAGCATGTTCCACAAGGAGGTTGGTCCTCTCAAGCTTGAGTTATAGGGTTTAGGGTTTAGTGTTTGGTATTAGAAACTTGTTCAATATCTATGCATATGACCTTTTTGGTTTGTAATCTCTACTTGCATGCCACTATGGCAGGTGGGCACCTTCCTCATCAGCATTATTGAGCAAAAAGAAGAGAACTTTTGGCATCTATGTAATTGAGCATCAAACTCCTTGGTTCATGTGGCAGTGATTTGGAGATGCATTGTTGAATATAGTACATGAGAAGTATCTTGAACTTAAAACTTACTGTCAAGCTGTGCCATCTGATTGATTTGTATGGGTTGTTTCAATGGCTACAGTCATAATTGCTCATGAGTTCTATGATTTGCTGCCTATTCACCGATTTCAGGTAATCCTCTCTCCCTCTCTTTTCCTCAAGGCTGCAGTCCTGAATTGCAGGGCCATCTGAGTCTCTCAGTCTTGGCTGCACTCCAGTTAAAATGTACCCTTTGTTCTTGGTTCTGGTTTTATCTCTGAGTTCCTTGCCCTACTGCTGTGGAATGCATGTGCAAGCAGGCAGAGGACACCTCAAGGATGGTGTGAAAAGCTAGTCGATGTTGCTTAAGGCTCTGGGTATTATTTGCTAGCCTGCAACTTTTCTTCTTGTATCCAGTAACTTCAGAACTCACATTCATCTGCAAGTGCCTTCTTCATGGATACAACCTTATGAAGTACTGTGGATCTTGCTAGTGGGGCTTACAAAGAGCAGTACAGAATTGATCACACAAGGCTTCAAGTGGCTGCTCAAAGGCAGGCAAGTATTTTGTGAGAGACTGCAAGAACCCTTGCCATGAACAAAACAAAGGAGTTTTGCTCAAGCAATACCCAGAAGCGGCAGCTGCTTCAATGTTGCAAGGACATTCAGAGCACAATGTTCAGTGGAGGCTTTGAAGCCATATTTTATGTGTGCTTCTTTGCGAATTCTTAGTGTGACTGGTTCTAACATATTGGTTTTGTTCAGGCCAGGTTTCTGGTTTGTCCTATGACCAGGACCCACAACAGCTAGTAGTCTATACCTAGCAAAATGGATGAAGTGAGCATCACTGGAGGAAAAGGCCAAGATTGAACATGTGGAAGTTTGTCCAAGTGCCCTCAAACTGACAGCTGAGATTGCCTGAAGAGTTGGAGAGGATGGAGGTGGTGCCCTTTGTTGTTGATTATGGTGACGATGTCATGGTATCAGACAGCTTACAGGCTAGTGCAACCTCTATCCGGTGATTTCTTTATTTCAACTTTCTGTTGCTTTTTCTTGAAACATTTTGGGCAACATAGACATGATTTGCATGGATAGGTAGTTGATTCATTTCATGGTATGGTCAGGTCCAGCATTTGTGAAGAATACTACTGATACTGTTTAGGACATTGCGGCAGGCAATAAGAAAGCATGACTTTGTAAACGTACTCCAAGACCCAGGGTCAGCAGACCTGAGTGCTTATGTGGATTTTGCAGCCATCAAACATGTAGTGGAAGATGCAGCAGGTAAGTTTTCTTTGCAGAAATCCCTGCACTGCTCATCACATTTGAAAGGTCATACCAAATTTTCAGGTTAGTGAGCATCTTTGAGGACTGAAGAAGGGGGAAGAAGCCACCTTCTTGATCCTGCACTTCTTTGAAGTGGATAGTGCAAAATGTGGGACACCTTGTTCAACATGAAAGAATGTTTGAAAAGAAAAGTTGTGTTTATGATTGTCTTATCAAAGTCAACACATCTTGGACAAAAATAATAATGAGAAGATTTCAAGCATGAACAAGTTCCCAATTTGCTACAGGATTCTCTGTGGCAGTGTGTGCTAGGGCTATTTTCGAAAAATAGTAGATATGGATTCTTCTTCGTATGACCAATATGCTGTCTTCTTGTTCATTCTTGTGCCTGGGGGATGCTTGTCAGAGTGAATTGGAAATACTCAGATGGTGCAAATGTGATCTGAAGATGAGTTGAAATGTGGGCAGGTGGGTTTGCATGGTGGGTTGGGCAATAGCAGGGTCTTCTGCCTTTGGCCCAGTTTGTCAGTCGCAGTTTCTGGGTGCATTTGGGGATCAATTTTCAACTGGAAGTCTGCTGCAGAATGCAACTGAGGAGCAAGCAGAGGCTCTGCAACTTGGATATTGGAGTTTAGTGGGAGATGGTCCACCACCCTGGCTAGACAAGGATGATGACCCAAAAAGTTCTCCGACTGGAATGGGGTCCCAATACAAGGCCCTAGCCATAGTTTCAGATGCATGTGGAGCACCTATTGGTTTCCAATAACAAATAATACACGTCACTTTTACAAGATTCTCAACATGTATTTCCCTCAAGCCTCCCATTTTTTAAATTCAGATTTTGCATATATTTTCATAAAAAAGTGTAGAAACGTTGTGGAACAATCACCTGTCTTACTGCAATGAAAAAGTAAAAGTTGAAAACAAGTTCAATGCTATTTGCTCAAGGAATTACTCTAAAGATCTAAAAGAGTCACACACACGGGAGGATCAATGTACCATGTGAATCTAATTATGTTTGTAATTAGTTAGGTATCATGAATAACAACCAACTTGGGCCAAGTGATAGCCATACTAATGGCTTTCACGGAAAATTATGAATAATTATTGCAAAGGCCACCGTGAAATGTGGATATTAAGTGTCATATTGTGGAATTTTTAAACCATACCTTGTAGGGCACCACAACTTGGACAACTAGTTTACCAAGTTAATATCCACATTTAACCTTAAAGTTAAGGTGATTACTACAACAGCTTCGGTATATCAAAAATGGGTTTTAACAATTGGTTTATATATTTCCTAATACTTGTTGGATATACCCTTTAAATGGTTGCCAAAATCACCTAAAATGGCCTATTAAAGTCTCAAAGTGGCATTTCATCCTATAGCCACTTCTGAGGACATTTGGTCATGTTGTGTAAATTCTGTATGATTAATTTGAAGATTTTGCATAATTAAGGGGTAACAACCTCTTTTGTTTGAACTATTTCAGAACTAGGGCAAAGCTATTGTGTGCACAATGTTTTCATATCTGTCTTTTTTGAGACATCACTTCAATCCAACTATTGTTTGGGTGTCATTTCTATCAATGGATTAATCACGAATTGGTGAAATTCTCTTAAGAAATTTGATGGGCATAATTTGAGTGGTTTTCTTCCATGATTGTTTCTTGCATAAACTGATTTACTTATTTTTTCAGTTTGGCACATTAGTAGAATAAAGGCCTAGGTGTCTAACTCATTAGCAACAATTCTCCAACTTTGAAGATTTACAAAATAGAATTAAACATGTATGTAGTGTTTAAATAAAGAAATGAATAAATGTTTGTTATAGGTAAAACTCAATCTCTAATATGTTCTAGAAGTTGGATGAATTCAAATAGATTTATTAGTTTAGTTTATAGCCCTTTTGACTCATATGCTTAGAGTTTTTTAGCGTAAAAAAATGAGGACATAGCAAAGGCCTTTGTGTCTAGGATATTGTGAATCCTTTAACCCCCTAATTCTCCAATGTAAAAAATCAAAAATTAAGTCTACCAATCAATCAGATTCCTTCTATACCTAACATATTTTTTTAATCTATCTTTTCCTTTCAATCTCATTTGAATTCAAAAAGTGATGTTTAATACATAATCTTTAATCACCACAAAATCCTTCATCCATTTTTACTGACAAAGAGTTACAATGATATTATTAAACCTTAACAATAAAACTTGTTTTTTCTGGTAACCTGAAACCATTGACTTTAATGTCTAAAACCTAAATCCTCGACCTAAAACCATAATCTTAAACCTAAAGACTAACATTAGAACTTTAAACTCAAACCAAATATAAATAAATCTTAATGTAAAACTTTAAATCTCAACTTGAAACCCCTTGTAAGATGACATGTTAAAAATTCTATTTATAATAGAACACCACACTAAAGACAAAAGATAATCATTAAATTTCAATAGAAAAGATCAAATATATGATAATTGTCATATTGACACATGATATATGACATATATCAGTTGAAATATTTATTAAATTATCATTTGAGCTTTTGACTAAAATAAACAAGGTAGGGTTTACATGTTTATCAATGCCTTGTTTCACACCCAAAGGAAACCACATGTCCACAACATATCTTCATAACATGGAAGAGAAATGCATAGCTATAATAAATTCAAATGATGATATTTAATGAAAAACTTGAATGCCCACATTTAGTGTTGAACTATTTGCCAAACAGTTGATAATTCTTGATACTTCATTATTTATGAAAGTTTGATATTGAAATTTTTGTTGACTTTAATACTTTCATCAAAAGCTCTCTAATCAAGCCACCCACACTCAACATTGTTGTTATTGTAACACATACCAAATAGGAGAATAATTCAATTTCGTTATTCAAAGTCTTTCTAATAATTAGTTGTCGGTGATCAATGTTTGAATGAGAATAATGCACTTGGATTTGAGAAATTTAGGAAAATGAGGTGATGACAAAGGGTTAATGAACAAGCTCTTCCTCATTAAATAGTTTTATGTTGTTCCTATGACTTTAATTGTTTTCATGGAATAACATCTTAAAGATAGTATTGGCAATGGGGAACTAAATGCTATTAGAACTTGAATATATTTTTTTTTTCTTCTTTTTTTCTTTCTTTCTTTCTTTCTTTCTTGGTTTGTGAAGTAATTATTAGTTTCTTATCATCCTTAAATTAAAATCATACAAAATAAATGAACTTAGATGGGAGCTTGTCAAATTACAAAAGTTGTTTGTTGAAAATTTACTCATTAAAAAAAAAGGGAACACGCCTTTTGATTAAAAAAATTTGTAAAACCCAAACCCTAAAAAGAAAGAAATAGAAGGACATTTAGGTTTACACATGACACGCCAATTTGTCCAAATGCTTCCTATCAATTTTGATGGTCACATCAATTTAAAGATTCATAAGAATACATATCAACCATGATGGACATAAGAAGAATTATACAATGTAAATTTGTTATCATAGTATTGGGCTAGGATTACAAAATACTTTCAAAAATAATTTACAAAAAATGTTAAGTCTATATAAATCTATGACAAAAATTTATAAGTGATACCAAAACTAAAATACAAAAAAATATACATACACTATTATTTTCAACAAGCAACCATTCAAAATATCAAAAATAAACTTTAAACAACACTCAATTACATAAAAAAACATAAAAATCCTCGCTTTAAAACTAAATGGTTTTCAATGGATTCAATACTAAAAATCTATCTTATATACAATAAATTGAAAGAATAGAACAAGTTAACCAACCATTACCTAAATATGCATGGGGGGTCCAAGCATGATAAAGTATGCCAAAAAAGTAGTCTTAAAAAATTTTAATTTCAAAAAAAGTCTCATTCTAACATTCACATTCAAAAAGATATTAAAAACTTATTTAAGTTACATTTTGAAATTATAGAACACTTCATTAAGTTTATTGTAAGTTGAACATAAAGTTCGAAAAAAAATTATATAAGAAAAGTGAATGAAAATTATGTTTTAAATTGGTTGGTTGTTCAAATTTTTCAAAATACTTTTACGTTAAAACTTTGATAGATTATACTATAATATGAAAAGTTGAAACTATATTATCAACTTGAAAGTATAATAATTTTAATTGATGTCTTACTTTCATGTATTCGTAACTTTATTTTGTAGAACTATGACTCATACTTTCTAGTATTTGCATCTCAAAAAATGTCCTTAAATTCACATTAAAACATGTGATTATTTAATATTGTGCAATGAAGTCAAAGAATTTCTTAATGTTGATCATTGAATTAAATAATATTCATGAATTCAATGTGTTAAGGTATATTTTATGGATATTTTCCAAAAAACAAGTATTTTTGACTGGAGTACTTTACCATGCTTATGCTTTGGGTTTGTTGCCTATTACAACAAAATATGGTAAAATCATTCATCCTCAAACAATTTCCAATATTTTTCTTGTTCCTTAACCAAATGGAGCCATTTTTGTGTCATTGGACATGCAAATTGGAAGGTTGAATTGTTCTTTGAACATCATAAGGATGAGTGAGAATTTATATTTCTAATGTTATATTCTAGTTTAAAATTTGGACCGAAATAAAATAAAACTAATACTAACATAATCTACTCCATCAAATCTACTTAAAACTAGTTTCAAAATTAAAATCTAAGAATGAAAGTATGATAATAATAAAAAATCAAAATAGCAACTCTAACCATGGAAACAAAGTTTTTCCAAAGATCAAAACATATTTATCTCACATTCCATGAAAGCTCCATGTTCTAGCATGATACAATGGTCTCTCATCTTTTTCTATTCTCCAAAAGATATACTTAAAAACAAACAATCCTATCTTCTATTTGAATTCAAATGTTGATTAAAATTATGTAATCTATCTAATAATTTCTAAAATAGTAACTAAGTGAATAGAAATATACTAAATAATAATTACCACAAATAACTATTCCTTGATGTTGAAAAAGGCATCTTCACTATGGTTGGCGTCAACTATAGCATGGGTAATAATAAAAACGAAATATATGAAACTCAACCAATGAAATAAAGAAAAATAAATTTATTGATTTGTAAAAAAATTGAGTTTAAATACTTGATGGAAAATATATTTCGCCCCCTGTGGTTGGTACCAACCATAAGGGGGGATGGAAAAAAATAAAAAAGAAATTTCCTAACTAACAAAAATACACTAACTATTTATGATGAAAAATATTATAATTTATAACTAATATTTATTGATGTTGAAAGAAATATTTATCATAGTTTTTCAACATTTGAATTACTAAAATTGAAGGGTAGGAGTGATACAAATCATATAAAGCAATGGAATATGAGAAGAAATTTTTTTTGGAAAAACTATGTTTAAAAAAGTGAGCAACATCCTTTGTTCCCCCAACCATAGGGGGAGGGGAAAAACCTAAATCCGAAACTATTTATTCACAAAATAATTGAATTTTTTATGTTGCAAATATTTAAATATTAAATATTATAATTTGTGAATCTGGAATTAATAGTTTTGATATTATTTCAACATTGGAAAGAGTGAAATGGAAGGAATGAAGTTCTAAAAAGCTTCTAAAACAATTATATGAATGAGAAAATTTGAATTTATGTGAAAAAATATGGGTAAAAAAATGATCAACATATTCAATCCCCTATGGTCGGGCATGTTTTCAAAATTCAAACAAAAAAAATGGGGGAATTAGCTCTGAAATTATTTAATTAATTCACATGTGCAATTTATTCAAAAAATATATCTTTCATTGAGGTATCATTGGAATTCATTCTTGCAAAGTTTATAAATATGGTCTTGAATATATAAAAGAAAAGAAGCATTGAAATTCATTAACATCAAATCAATTTGTTTGTTGAGAGGATGATGGAAACAAATCATTGGAATAATTTTATTGAACGATAATAAAACTTGAATAGACTTCACAAGAAAACACCAAATAACACCAATTTGAACCCAACAACAAATTCCAAATACAACATCATTTGCAAATTAGACGTTACTTGAAACATTATGTTGCCTCATAGTCAATAAGGTTTAAAACACCATGATCATATGATCTTTGGCTCCTAGAGGATTTTGAAGAGGGTAATGAGGCCATGTGTCGAACAATGTCCTTAGCATATCCTAACAAATAGTTGCTCAGAAGGGGGCTTGCGAAGAAGTCTCACAAAACATAAAATGGAATGAACTGAGAATGATCCGGCTAGATATTTCTACACAAAACATAGAACATCAGCCTGAAATGAAAGATAAAATAACTATGAAAGAAACAATCAATGACGATTAATGTCAACTTACTCACAATTGAGATTGATTCGAACTCTCTTTTTAGGTGGCAAATTGAGGGGAGGTAGAGAAGAAAAGCCAAGCTCAAAATTAGGTTTAAACTTCTCCAAAAGAGATTTCACAACCTCTTCATATACATCATTGTTAGGTTCTAACACAAAAACATCGTGACCAATAAATTGATAAGCTCAAATGCAATTCCCTACAAAACAATCAAAGAAAGTAATATTTTAATCATCAAGCAACATGGAGTGTTATTTTAAGTTTATAAAGAAAAATCAAAATGACATACCAATGGATGAGTTCATGGTGACAACTAAAGAACTAGGAGGGTTACAAAGGTGAATTAAAACCCTCAATGTGGACATGTGCACCTCCTAACCTCCTTTGAATGGTATACTTCTATTCGACTTTTCCATTGTATTAGTGTTTATGCGATTTGGAAAAATATCATCTTCACTCAAAGGAACACCAAGCTTGACCATCTTTGGGTGATTTTTTTGAAATTGGAATCCACCCATTTGGTGAACAAAAAGAATCACCTAGCTCAATCAAGTTTGCAAGATTGGGAACGATATGAATTAGTCCAATACAATTTTATGGAATGATAGGTAATGTAAATACAATTCAATAGGGGAATTACCATTTTCCCTTTGATTCAATTGTTCATCCATGGTAGAAAATTGATTACAATCCATCTAAAATAGATTTCATAACCATTCATCTCTAAGGACTTGATTTCCTTGAGGACGCAAAGGTCATCATCATGGAAAATAAGAATTGCACCATTCTTTTCCATGTATTTATTTGCAAAACCAAATATCATGTACACATAGTTATATATGTGACAATTCTAGGAGGGGCAATAGTGGGAGGTATGGAGATAAGAGGGATTAGTAAGTCTAAATGAACTTAAGCAATGAGGAGAACATGTTTGCCAATTGTAAAATCTTGCAAAGTGGAAGGAAAATTATTAATAACCTTCAAAATAGTGCAAATCATGTGAAATGCACATAAGCAATTTCCTATTTGTACCTTTGAGAACATCTTATTGAATTTGTCAAACTAAGTGGGCCATGAGCCAAAAGAAACCCTTGTCGCCACCATGTTTGGCTAAAAAAGATTACAAGCAATAACGATTAACTGCATGAGGGAATTGTCGCTATTTAGGAGATCAATGGGATTTTGAAGAAGATCCGAACTGGGATCTATGTCAATATTCAAGAATCACCTCCTTCAATGGATGAACTAAAATTGTAAACCTTTTGGGTTTAGAGTCGACTCTTCCTCCTTTAGATCCTCCTCATCCCATTTGTCACATTAAGTTCTAGCAGATTAATCCTTGGTCTTCTTTAATTTCTTAGCATTGTGGCTCCTCTTCCCACCTTTGAAACTAGAATCAATTGATGCGGGCTTATCAAGACGGGCGTCCTGAAGCTTCTCCCTTAACATGTACTCTGACTATGGGGAACTATTAACTAGGTAGTTTAAGTACCACCCATAGGATGTCAGGTGGCCATTTGACCATTCCTTCAAAAGGCCTTTCTTGTACATGGTGCTTTTTACTTTAAGATCGCACCAAATCCTAAAAAGGGGAGGCAAGCTACAAATTACCTCCATTAAAAATGGAACATGGGAGGAATACTTACTTCAAGGAAATGGGGTTAAATTTGTGGAATTTTCTTTTGAAATTAACTACAGAATTAGGCTGGAACATAAAATGAAGATATGTCCTTTACTTATAAATCATTTGCTTCAAAGTTTCCTCACCACTAGTTTGTTGTTGCTAATTCTTATTTTTCAAGATTCCACCTTTTAGCTTGAATTCATGATAAAACAAAGACTCCCATAATTCAAGCCTTGAGTGATTTATGAAATTCTTAAGACTCTGAACCTCGACACTCTCGAAGATAAACACACTAAGGTCCATGACTATGTTATTAAAAAGTTTATTAGCCTCCGCTTCCAACTACAATGAGAACACAAATGCAAAGTCATCAACATGAACGTTAATGAAAAAACTTAGAAATAATTTATGTCATGACCTTAACCTTGGGCTCGTGACCAAAGCA
>Ga0209611_10004422_pt1 | contig 24036 bp, 12 predicted proteins | sample S1TSphgellanicum_3_FD_187693 | JGI IMG/M metagenome (GOLD analysis project Ga0209611, IMG submission 187693) | Host-associated microbial communities from peat moss isolated from Minnesota, USA - S1T2_Fc - Sphagnum magellanicum MG (SPAdes) (version 2) | ecosystem: Host-associated > Plants > Peat...
CTGCGGCTGCAACAGATCCCACAGGTTGCCATAGAACTCCCGGAACACGACGACGGTGCTGTAAGGCGCTTCCTCGGTTCCCGGACGAAGACGACGCCCTCGGCCTGACACGGGGGAAAATCATGCCAGACGTGTTTCCGGTAAATAATCTTGCCATCCGAGTGTGCAATATTATCGGATTGCTGCGCCGCTGCGGCGGATGTCCGGCGCGGATTTCTTGAGAAGACCCCTTCTTCTAACAAACGCCTGCGACGCCTCTATCCCATTGACCTGCGATATGCGGTCGTCCGGAAGCCGACAAATTGAGCGACGGTGTATGATCGAGAAAGTTCCTTGAGCGAGTGGAGCGAGTTGCCATGCGCGCAGTACGATTCTACGAATACGGTGGGCCGAATGTACTCAAGTACGAGAAGGATGCGCCCGATCCTGTCCTAGTCAATGATAACGTGCTTGTCGATATGGTCGCGACCAGCGTGAATCCAATTGATTGGAAGATTAGGTCGGGTGCCCGCCAAAAGGACTTTCCGCTCACGCTTCCAGCTGTTCCCGGTAGAGATATTAGCGGCATTGTTCGCGCCGTAGGTGCAAAGGTCCAACATTACAAACCTGGCGACAGGGTCATCGGGTTGGGTGAGGCTACCTATGCTCAGCAGGTTTCCGTGCTGAGTTCCGTGTTGACGCATTTGCCGCATGAGGTAGACCTCATCGAGGCAGCCGCCCTACCGCTCGTTTGCTTGACCGGCGACCAGCTGGTGCGGCTCGCAACCAAGGCCGAGGCCGGACAACTCATTCTTGTCAGCGGCGCGCTTGGCAGTGTGGGACGGGCGGCCGTTCATGCAGCGAAAAAACTTGGCGCCAAGGTGATTGCTGGCGTTCGGGAAAAGCAATTGCCGGAAGCGCTAACCTTGGGGGCCGATGAGGTGGTTGCTATCGATGACGATACGGCGATCGCGAATCTCGAGCCGCTCGACGGTGTGGCGGACACGGTTGGTGGTGAGGTGGCAGTCAAGCTGATCAAGAGGATACGCAATAAGGGCCGTTTCGGATATGCATCGGCGATACCGGCCGAAGCGTCGGCGCTCAATGCAAGTATTCTAATCACCCGGGTATTCGCTCGACCTGATCCCCCAAAGCTTCGTGAATTCGCGGACGATTTGCGCGATGGCAAATTCTCAATACCGATAAGCCAGCGACTGGCTCTGCGAGAGGCTGCTAACGCGCAAGAGGCGGCTGAGGCCGGCGGAGCAGGGAAAATCGTGCTCGTCATTTAACTCGAACGGAACGCTGGCCAAGAGGCTCCCGGTCTGGCATTTGTCGTCAGCGCCGGCACAACACGTGACTTGATTCATCGGCATGCGATGAAGGAGGTGCTGTGAACACAAGACGCCTGACCTACTGTCAGTCGAAGATGCTGAGAATGCTCTGATACTTTTCGATGTAGCCGATATTTTCGCGGTTATAGCGCGGAATGCTGACAGCCCGCACCATCGAGGCGTCTTGGCGCCAGACACAGGGGCAGGTAACTTCGGAGCCGGGCATGAGATGGCCTGCACGTCTAAGGTCGCGGATTTGGACGCCCATCCGGTCGAGAGCACGATAGAGCTTCGCAACGTTGCGCGGCCCGCCGTTGTAGGCGGCGACTGCAAAGATTCCGACCACTTCCGGATTCGCACGGTACGCTGCGCGGATCTCAGCGCTCATCTGAGATAGTTCGAGGTCCAGAAGACAGACCGCTGCCTTCATGGCGTTCGACAACGTGGTCGCGCCGCGCTCGAAGCTGGGGTCGAGCTGCGCGCCACGGCATTCGCGCACGACGAGCGCATAGGTGCCGTTGCCGTGACGGTTGGTGAACTGCATCGGTCCCAGCGCTTTTGCGCTTGAAACGCTGTAGCGATAGGCTTCATCGCGCTTCAGACCGTACTGACTCAGTACCTCGTCAAAGGCCACTTTGCCCTTTTCGAGAAAGTCCTCATCGTCAGTCTGTTCGATGACAGCAAGCGTCGTGATCACCTCCGGTGGTATTACATCCGCGAGCAACTCGCCGGGAAAGGCCAAGCTGGGCACCTTCGCTTGACGGAGTTCGTCCATGGAACGACGTGCCGTGGCGAGCAGGAAATCCGTGCCGCCGGCGACGAAGTTGGGATCGAGAGTGTCCTCGGTAAACGGCAGATAGACGATGGGGCGTGCCGTCGCCACCGCTTCCCGCCACCGTTTCTTCTTGATGAGGGCATTATCGAATACCGGGAACTTGCGTCCGTACACCTTCAGGCCCTCGCCGTTGCGCGAGAAAGCAAACATCAGACGCTCGGCTCCCGTGCCCTTCACGTGTCGCACCTCGATGCCAGGCGTGCGCACGATAAAGGGCAGTGGCCCATGGCCGGGCTTCCATTTTATAGGGGGACGCGGGATCTCCAATTCGGCAATGGTCCAGCTTTTTTGCGATTCACTCCACAACGCGAAGGCGACGGGCCGGCCGCGAAGCACATCATGCCCGTCCTTGCCGATAAAGGCGTACTGCAATTCAACGTCGCGCAGCTGGGCTTGACCCTCGGCAACCAAATCGCGGATGACGAGGTGGCGTTCGCGCCCCTCCACAACCAACTCCGGTATGCCCTCCGCGCTGGGCGGCGTCTCGCGGTGTTCCGACTCGGCGACGACCGCAGGAACCTCGAAATCACCCTCGGCTCTGGCTTCGCCCGCAGCCATCGGCAGGACCTCAGCCTTGGGCGCCACGTCGGGGACCGTCTCCAAGGGTGGGTCGTCCTCTGCCTCGAAGTGGCCAGACGTGGCACACGCGGAGCAGAACAGGAAGGCCAACAGCGGCGCCGCTGCGGCAGCGCCGCGATAGACGCGCCTAGAAAAACTACGAGATGTTTGCGCGGAGGGCAGGAATGACATGGTTCAATGATACCGGTGGACTGCGCGCCGCACGACCCGAAACGCGCGACGCGCCTCGCAGTTTGGCTTTTGCTTTTCCGACCGTTTGCGCGATTGACCCCGCCGGGCCGACTTTGTGGGGAAAGCTCAGCCGCAGCGAATCGGCTTGCTCGGCGTCCTGGACCGCGAATTCGGTGGTCACGCCGCCAGGCGCGATGTACCTGGCACGAATGCCGAGGGGAGCGAGTTCGAACGAAAGCGATTCTGTGAAGCCCACCACTGCGAACTTGGTTGCGTTACAGAGTGAGAAGAAGGGGACCGCAATCAGGCCGCCTCAGTTCTCTATCGTGTGTTTTTCCCGATGGGTACGGTTATCCCGAGGGGGTATTCTCCCGGCGTAAATTCCATATCGTTGAATTGGCCTTCCGAGCGGCATAAGAGGGTGCGACATCTACCGGCATCGGCATCGAATAGTGAGAGTCCCGTGCATTCATTAAGCAGAGTTGCAAGACGCTGTTCGTCCGGCGCGACTCCGTCCTCGACTGTTGGGCGCGTAAGTAAAAGTGCAAGTTCGTCCCGACCCTCAAGGAGGTTGTAGTTGAAGCAGAGCGCTTTCTGCAAACCGAAGTAAAGCGCCCGAGCCGTTATCTCGCCAAACTGCAGAGGATGCAGCGCGTGATCTCCAACGGTCTCGGCGTACGATCTCAACCAGTAGTCTTCGAACGCGCCGCCGTCGTCGAACACTGCGATAAGTCCGATATCACCCATGCGCATGGAGAGCATCTGCGGCCATACCGTCGAATCTTTAAAGTCAAAATTGAGCTTCCTCGGGCCACCGTGCTTGAGGCGAAAGCGTAGTATCGAGGCCGGCTTTTCAGGCCCGATGACGTTTACGCGCTTTCGAAAACCTTGCAAGAGGAGCAGCAGGAAGCGCGCCATGCGTATGACGTCGACCGGCTGCGTTGGCGGTAGTCTTTTCTTCGTCTTTTTATGCCTCGGTCGTACTTCGAAATGCAAGAGACCGTAGAAAATCTTCGCAGCCCATAGCAGTACATCGCTGTAGCTGAGCCTCGAGAACTCATCGAACCCTTGCTTCACTGCGCGCGATATACGGTTTTCGACGATCGACATATCACGGGTATTGCAGCGTTGGCAAGCAGGAACGAGCAAGTCTTTATATTTTACGAAATGCTCACCGCCGATAAGACCGAGATCTTCATCGGTGATATCGAAGAGCTCTTGAAGCCACAGTGGGAAGACGTCTTCATTCGTATCTTGCTTCCTGCGCCGGAGAGCTTTCCCACAAAGTAAACACGTGGAAGCCACCGCGTTCCACAACTCGTGATCGGACATGTCGACTATGCGTGCCGGCCGATCATCGGCAGGGCCGCGAGGCTCGACGCCAATGTCCTCAGCGTGAGCCGGCTTACCGAAGACGTTTAGGACGAGACCGACGTTACGCCGTTTTGCCATTAGACGAGCCTTCCGTCGCTACGTTTGCCATACTCTGCCTCCTGAATGAAAGTATGGCTCAGACACAAAAATTCAAACAGTAACCCATTTTTCGCCATCTCCGGTTCAGTGGCGCACAAGGCTTCGACGAATTTACGATGCTCGGATTGAAGCCGCGAAATTTAAAACGGCGTGAGGCGATCAACCGCGCGGACCGTCTGTGGACCGTCGTCGGATTTCGCCCGCGCGCCGTTCGGGAGCTGCGCGGCGCTGCCGATGACGATCGAGACCAGGTGGTTGGGATACAACGTCACCTCGTTCTCGCCGGAGCCATACATCGTCGGCAAATAGTACAATTGGTGAGTTCCGCTCCCGACATAGGGGACGAAATGAAAGCCCATCTTGTAGAACTCCGCTTTCGGGTTCTCGGGTGGGTCGCGCGCCACCGAGCAGTCGCCATCCTTCTGGATTGCGTTCCGGGCGGCGAGCAGATCGTCGGTCAGCTGTCGGTGCAGGATCTGCCGACCCCCATGCGCACCGCGCTCCATGTAGAGGAGCGCGATCTTGGCAAGGTCGTCCAGAGTCGGGTAATACCCTGCATTCAGCCATACGAGTCCGTCCCGGCCGCCCGCCTCCCGCGTCCGCACGGCCGGAGCGTGCTGGATGTCGATGGGCTCAAACACTTCTGCCTTCAGCATCTGCCACAGGTCGGAGTCGGGTCCGCGAACGGACTTCAGGAACCCATCGATCGCCGCGCCCAACAGATAGAAGTCCTGGTCGCGATATCGCATCACACAGCCCGGCTCCCAAGGATAGGCACGCAGGTTCGCGTTGATCTGCGCGAGTTTCTCGGCATGTGACGGTGCCGTGTACCATCCGTCGTAATTGCCGTCGAGGTAGCCGTCGAACGGATCGTTCGGGTTCGTCTTGAGGCTCCCCATACCGCCGAACCCGGTCGCCATGTTCGCGGCGTCGAGAAAGCGAATCCGACGCCATTTTGGATCAAGCCCGGGGACGTAATCGCCAACCTTCAGCGTCAACACCCATGGGCCATAGACTTCTGCAAGACGCAGCAGGGCGAGCGGCGCACCCACACTCTTCATCAGGGACCGGACACCGAAGCGCATCTCGAGCGGATACGGATACGGGCCGTAGGGCGTCGAGGACTCCTGATAATAGAGAGTACCGTTTCGAACCAGCGCCGCTTCGACCCGCCATTGTGGATAGAGGGGTCCGCCAAAGCCATCCAGGGTACCGGGGGGAACTTCTTTCTCGAGTTCGCCCCACGGTTTGGCCGGCAATCGCGCCGCGAGTTCCAATCGTGCGGACGCGGCGTTGGCCGCAAGAGTACTTGGGTCCGATTTCGTGACTGTTGCTCGCGCGGTGCCCCAGGCGACAAAGTGTTGGCTGAGGAGGTAAGGCGCAGTCTGCTGCACGAACTGGACCGCGAGATTGCTGACCTCGCTGCCCCGGTACACAAACGTTGCGAGCCCTTGGTGCGCGTGGTTCTCAGTGTCATTGACCAGCATCAGCGGGAACGCCGCTCGCGACCAGTCGCCATCCGCCTTTTCGCGCCAGACTCGCCCCACTTGCGGAATGACTCGCCAGTAGCTGGGTATCTTGACGGGTTCGGTCTCACGCACCATCTCGCCACGCTGCACTGGCACGAGAAGGTCGCCGAGCGTGATGAACTCAATGACCACGCCGGGCAACAAGCGCGCGTCGCGTCCGTCCTGCACCGGCTTCTCGAGCGCCGGCTGTGCCTCGAGATGGCTTTGCCAGATCCGCAGGACTCCGGTAAACGCGCGTGCGGGCAGGGCATCGGCGCCGGGATAGAAAGCCCCGTTGGCCACCGGCGCCGAACCCGCCCGACCGGCTACCAAGTCAGTCCGTGGAAGATCATCCGCTGCGGGGCCTGCCGGACTCACCAGCGGAGGCAGCAGCAGCGCAAACGGAAGGATGACCTTACTGTACAGAATCCGTCGAGTCACGCCGGTCTTCGCTCGATAACTCACACAAAATTGTAGATATTACGATTACGATGGCGGAAAGCATCTCCAACGCATGGCATCGGGTAAGAATCCGGCCCGGTAAGGTGACCGACCCGGTGCAGGCGTTGACTCGCTTTTGCCCAACCTGCCGTGTTATTGCTAGCGGGATAAATCACGCGAGGGACTGATGAGCGACACCAATCCTGAGCGGTCGCGCGAGCTTTGGAATGAGGACCTCGCGCCCACGGACGCCGCGCATCGCACCTGGACGGCTTACCACTACGTCACCCTGTGGATCGGCATGGTGGTATGCATCACCGGCTACATGCTCGGCGGCAGCATGATCGACCAAGGTTTCTCCGCCTGGCAGGTGGTTGGGATGGTGCTGGCCGGCAATACGGTGTGCCTCGTGCCCATGCTGTTGAACGCGCATGCGGGCGCCAAGTACGCGGTACCGTTCGCCGTGCTGGTGCGCACCTCGTTTGGCACGCGGGGTGCGAAGTTACCGGCTTTGCTTCGTGCCATGGTGGCTTGCGGCTGGTTCGGCATTCAATGCTGGATAGGCGGCAGCGCGATTTATGCCATCGGCAATATCATGAGCGCGGGTGCGCTGACGGGCACAAAGATCAACTGGCTCGGTATCGACGCTGGACAGCTGGCGAGCTTCGGCTTGTTCTGGGCGTTACATCTATATTTCGTCGCACGCGGTCCCGAGTCCGTGCGATCGATCGAAGTCTTTACGGCGCCGATCAAGATCCTGATTTTGTTGGCGCTCCTGGGATGGGCGTATGTCCACGCCCACGGTTTCGGTGCGATGCTGCATGCTCCGTCGCAATTCGTACCGGGCGGCCAAAAAGCCGGACAGTTCTGGACGCTCTTTTGGCCAACCCTCACCGCGATGTGCGCCATGTGGTCAACCTTGGCGATGAATATCCCCGATTTCACGCGATTTGCCCGCAGCCAAAGGGACCAGATCATCGGCCAGTCCATCGGCCTGCCGCTACCCATGGCGGGACTGGCATTTGTCGGCGTTGCCGTCACCTCGGCCACTGTCACGATCTACGGAAAAGCGATCTGGAATCCGGTGGATCTGGCGGGCCGCATGGAAGGCATCGCAGTGGCCGTTGGCTTGGGGATACTTACGCTCGACACCTTGTGCGTGAACCTGGCCGCAAACGTGGTCGGTCCGGCCTACGACTTCGCGGCGATCTTTCCGCGCCACGTGAACTTTGCGCGCGGCGGTTACCTCACCGCAGTACTCGGAGTGCTGATCATGCCGTGGAAGCTGATCGAGTCGAGCGGTGGATATATCTTCACATGGCTGGTGGGTTACGGCGCGCTACTCGCGCCGGTGCTCGGTATCATGATCACCGATTACTGGCTGGTCCGGCGCACACAGATCACAGTCGCAGATCTTTATCGGTCCGATGGTGGCTACTCCTATCGCAATGGCTGGAATCCGGCAGCCTGTGTCGCCTTCATCGTGGCGGTGCTCCCCAACATACCCGGCTTCTTGGCGACGGCATTCCCGCATGCATTCGTCGGCATACCTAGGCTCTTCACGGGAATATATGATTACGCATGGTTCGTGGGCGTGCTGATCGCGGCGATCGTGTATGGCGGTTTGATGGCTGCCGGGCGTCACGCAAATGCGCCGACCACGATCGCATACGCACCTGCGCGGGGCGACTCAGGCGCTGGTCAATGAATCTCTGTTGAGCGTGTCAAGAGTGTGGCGACGGTCGAGCGGTGCGACGCCGCCACGTAGCGCCATGCCCGATCTCGCCGCATTTATATTCACCGGATATTGCAACGCGGCGTGCCGCAGATTGGGCTGCTCTCGATGAAGCGATTGTCGATGGGCGGCGCTTGCCTGTTACCAGTCGGGCCGGGACAATAGGGCGGGCGTAGCCTCGGAAACGCTGTGGGAGGGAATCCCGGTGCAGTTGGTTGCGGATTGGCTCAAAAGTCTTGGCCTTGAGCGCTACGCTCAGGTGTTCGCCGGCAATGACATCGATTACGACGTCTTGCGATGTCTGACCGAGGCGGACCTGGAGAAGCTCGGCGTGTCGCTCGGTCACCGCAAGCGGCTGCTTGCCGCGATCGCCGCGCTCGAGGCAGCGCCCCCGCCCGCCGCTGCAATCCTGCCGTTGCGGCGGCCGTCGGGCGAAATGGCGGCGCCGGCCCAACCCGATTCGGCGACCGACGACAGCACCGCCGCCGCCGGAGAGCGGCGCCACCTCACGGTGCTGTTCTGCGACATGGTCGCCTTCACCGAAATTGCCGACCGCGTCGACCCGGAAGTGCTGCAGAAAATCATCCATGCCTACGAGGAGGCCTGTGCGGCATGTGTGACGCGCTACGAAGGCTACGTCTTCCAACGCTTGGGCGACGGCATCGTCGCCTTTTTCGGTTACCCCTATGCGCATGAAAATGAGGCCGAACGCGCGACCCGCGCCGCTCTAGAGATCTTAGGTTCGATGCAGCGGCTGGAATTTCCGGATGTCGGACGGCTATCGGTGCGCATCGGCATTGCCAGCGGGCTGGTGGTCGTGCGCTCGGCGAGCCAGGGCGCCGTCGGCGACACCATGATCATTGCCTCGCGGCTGCAGGGCATCGCCCAACCGGGTTGCATCGTGGTCAGCGCACGCGTGCACCATCTGGCGGGGGCGGGATTTTTGTACATGGACATGGGCGAGCAGACGCTGAAGGGCATCGCCAAGCCGCTGCACGTGTGGCGGGTCATCGGCGTGCGCCGCGTGGAGAGCCGCTTCCATGCCGCTCACATGACCGCGCTCACGCCGTTCGTCGGGCGCGAAGCAGAAGCCGAGTTGCTGCACGCTCTCTGGGACAAGGCGGTCGCCGGGCGCGGGCAGGCGGTCGCGATCGGCGGCGCAGCGGGCATCGGCAAATCGCGTCTCGCACGCACCATCGTCGAGGCGAGTCGCACGGATCCCGTGGTGTGGATGACGGAACTGCAGTGCTCGCCGTTCCACACGCAAAGCGCACTCTTCCCGGTCGCCGACCAGATGCGCCGGCAGATCTTCCACGACGAGCAGCCGGGCGATGACGCATCGCGCTGGTTGGCGCTCGAGAACTACCTGCGCCGAACCTCGCTGCCCGTCGCCGAGGTCCTGCCGCTATTTGCCCAGTTGCTTTCGGTCGTGCTCCCCGCCGGCCATCCCGCGCCGACGCTGTCGCCGGAGCGGCAGCGATTGCTCACGCGCCAGTTCCTGATCGCGCTGATCATCGACCGGGCGAAGAACGGACCCGGCATCGTGATCATCGAGGACCTGCATTGGGCCGACCCCTCGACGATCGATCTCGTCGATTTCTTGATCGAGCGCATGCACGACACACGCATCCTGCTCGTGCTCACGCATCGCCCGGAATTCGACCACGCGCTGCCCGCGTGGGCGCAGATCGAACACATCTCGCTCGCGCGACTGCGCGGCGCGGATGCCGCCGAACTGGTGCGCCTCTGTCTCGGCGACGCGGATCTCCCGGCAGACGTGATGCGCGAGGTGTCGAGCAAGACCGATGGGGTGCCCCTGTACATCGAGGAGTTCACCAAGGCGGTCGTCGAATCGCGAGAGCAGGCCATCTCGGCGGCGCGGGCCCAAGTGGTCATTCCCGAAACGCTGCAGGACTCACTGCTGTCGCGCCTGGACCATCTCGGCGAGTCGAAGGCGCTCGCGCAACTGGCGGCGATGCTCGGCCACGAGTTTCGCAGCGATGTGCTCGCCGCGCTCTGGCCGGGCGACTCCGAATCGCTCGACCATGGACTCGAGCGCCTGATACGCGGCGAGTTCATCTACCCGCTCGGAGAGCCGCCCAACCTGCGCTTCGTCTTCAAGCACGCGCTGATCCGCGATGCCGCCTACGAATCGCTGCTGCGCAGCCATCGGATGACCCAGCATCGGCGTATCGCCGAGCGGCTCGAGGAGCGGTTCGAGGAAATCGTCGCCGACCAGCCGGAGGTGCTGGCGCATCATTACGCACTCGGCAAGAACCCGGAGCGTGCGGCGCAGTTCTGGCTGCAGGGGGGGCGGCGCTCGCTGCGCCGCAATGCGCATGTCGAGGCGGCGGCGCACCTGCGCAGCGCGCTCGGCGCCATTGGCGAGCTGCCCGGCGGCCCTGAGCGCCATCTCGCGGAACTCGACGTGCAGATCACCTTGGGCACGGCGCTGATCGCGGCAAGCGGCTATGCCTCTCGGGATGTCGCCGCGTCCTGGTCCCGCGCGCAGGAACTGTGCGCCCTGGTCGGCAACGTTCCACAGCAGGTTCCGGCGCTGTTCGGATTGTGGATGTTCGAATGCGTGCGCGCCAATCATGCGGCGGCACTCGCGCTCGCCGAGACCCTCGTCCAAATGGCGGAAGCCGTTGCCAGCGACGATTTGCGCATCGAAGCGTATCTCGGGCTCGGCATATCGCAATTCTTTCTCGGCGAATTGAACGCTGCGAATTCGAGCTTGGCGGTCGTGCTCGCGACCTACGATCCGCAGCGGCATGGCGGCCATCGCTTCCAGTTCGGGCAGGACCCCGCGGCGATCGCGCTCATTTATCTCGGTTGGCTCGCGTGGCTCGAAGGCGACGGCAGCCAGGCGAAGGCCCTGCTCGTGCGCGCTACGGACTTCGCCCGCGGCCTCGGGCACCCATTCACACTGTCCTTCGTACTGGCATTTGCCGGCTGGCATCACCAGTATTGCCTCGAGGTCGAAGGCGCCGAGACGACGACGGATGAGCTGATCAGCCTGTGCACCGAGGAACAAATCCCCGTGTTCCTCGCCCATGGCCTCGTACTCGCCGGCTGGTCGCAGTGCGAGCGAGGAGATCCTGAGGGGCCGGCCGTGCTCGCGGATGCAATCGAGAAATTCCGCGCCACCGGATCGCGCTGCTTCCTGCCTTATGTGTACGCTTTTCGCGCGGACGCTCTGGCGGCGCGTGGTGAGCGTACGGCGGCGATCGAGCTCATCGAGACCGCCCAAGCCGCCATGGAGGCAACCGGTGAGCGTTGGGCCGAACCCGAGCTGCATCGCTTGACGGGCCGGATATTGGAACTCGGCGGCGCCGTCGCCGCGGCGCAAGCGAGCTATCGGCGTGCGCTCACCGTGGCGCGCGAGCGCGGCATGAGGACATGGGCGCTGCGCGCGGAGGCGAGCCTGGGAGCGAGTCTGCAGGCTCGGGAGACGTTGTCGACAACCAGCTGAGTTTCAGCGAAAAAAGTTCAATGGAGAAAAAAATGGCACCAGCCGCTACCCGTCTCGCCCCCTTCCCCGACCTTCCGATCGATGCATTTTTGTACGGACATGAAGGCCCGTGGCCCCAACCGAGCCGCGACCACCCTTTCGGTCTTGCGCCGGGGATCTACCGGATCCCGCAGGAGGAATGGGACGACTGGACGAAGTATGTGCAATCTTATTACCGCGACAACGTCGTGGAATTCGGGCTGCGATCGGCCGTGGCCTCGGGACATCGCGCCCTGAAGCCGAACGAGTACCCCGACATCAGCGACGCGGATTTCAATACCCTGGTCTGCGAGGGGCTCTACAGCAAATTCCTCTCCAGGCTCGATGCACAGGATGAGCGCATTTTCCGCGATTACATGACGGACCCGGCCTACGACTACCTCAAGTCCGATTACAGCTGCATGCGTGTTGTGCGCATCACGCACGTGGGCGAAACCGTGGCGGCGTCGGTCGCCCTGGTACGGCGGCCGAAAAATGACGTCGGCTACCACTACGACGTCGTCGCCATCCAGCTGCAGGTCTGGGATCCGGCCAGCGGTCAGTTCAAGGAATCGGAGATATTCACGAAGGAGGACAAGGGGGTGTGGCCGATCGCGCGCCTGTTCCTGCTGCAGGGAGCGATCCATCGGATCAATCTCATCGACCATACGGAAGTGCATTTCCCCGCCGACGCGATCAACGCGATCACCAAGACCGTGCTGCCCAAGAACAATCTGGTGCTCCGCCTGATGCAGCCGCACATGTGGCTGTCGATGCCCGTGAACAACACCGTGCTCGAGGGCCAGCGCTCCCTGATCAACCGCAATACCTGGTACATGTGGAGCCCGTTCGTCGCCCAGGGGGACGAGGTGCGCAAGCTGCTGCCCTTCGGCTGGTTCGGCTCGCAATACTACTCCGCGGCGCTCGCGCCGCTGCAACCTTACAAGGATGCCTATTTCGACAATCCGAACAGTTCCTATCCGCCGTTCGTGTACGACCCGACGCCGCCGGCCATCCCATCGCTGTATGGAGAATTCCTGAACGCCTACTTTCCGCCGATTCGCAAGTTCGTGCGCGACGTGCTCGAACACATGGACGACACGGATTGGCAGGAGGTTCGCTTCTGGGCCCATCACATCGCGATCTGGATTCCCGGCTTCCCCTCGGCCGACGATCTGACCGGCGCCGACGGCACGTCGCGCAATCCGGAACTGCTCGCGGACGTGCTCGCGCACTTCATCTGGAATGCCTCGGTGAGGCATTCTGCCGACCACCAGACGCTGCATGAAATGATCGCGGGCGGCGTGGATGCGGCCGGCAACAAGACTCCCGCGCGGCCGGTGCCGTTCATCCTCCGTGTGGTGCCGCCGCTGCGCAAGAACTACACCCTCAAGGCCCAGCCGGTCGACGATTCACAACTCGGCCTGATCGAGAGGGCCGAGAAATTCTACGAATGGGCGACCGACCAGGTGCCGCTGTGCTGGCCTGCGGACTTGAACAGCGCCTATTGGGCGGACCTGCTCTTTTATCAGCCGCACAATTCCTGGCATCTCACCCAAGTCGAGGCGGATATCAAAGGCGACCCGAATCGGTTCTATGCCTTCGATTCCGAGGAGCTCAAGAACCTCGTGCGCCAATTTCACGCCGACCTGGTCGCGCTCGACGGCGATCTGAAGGAGAAACATCCCGAGAAGCACTTTGTACCGCTGGGCGAGATCGCGAGCAGCATCCAGTACTGATGTAGGGAGGTCGTCTTCGCATCCGCGCCGCGTTCTTTGCTTCGGCCCGTTCGAGCTTTCCGAGCGCGCAGGTGAGCTCGCCACGCGTGGTCCATATGGTTGCTGAGTTCGAACGTGGCGCCGGTCGTAGGGTCGCGGAAGGTTTGCACCTCGCGGACCACCTGACCGGCACCGAAGGCTGAGTTTCTGGCGCCGCGCTGCTGGTTGGCGACGACGCCGTTGATGGTGTCCGCAACGTGCTGCTGGAACTGCGCGATGATCGCCGACCGTTTCGCCTCGTGCTCCTGTTTCTGCCGATACAGTCTGGCAATGACGCCGCTGCTGTATCTCAGCCACTCCAGGTCCGCGTCGGTACCATCAGATCGTTCCTGCGCAAAGTAGCCCAGCTCTCGCGCAACAGCCGAGCCGTCGCACGCGGCCAGCTGGCAACGCTGGCGTGCATGATTGGCGTGCTGCTGTTGCGGCTCACCGTGGCTCCATGGCTATTGGCCGTGCACGTGGCGCCGACGGTCCCGCTGAAACATATGCTGGTGTTCAGCGTGGGCCTGTTCGCGCTGCTGTTCGGCGCCTGGAAACTCCATCAGAGCAAGATGGCGACCCGCGAGCTCACCTGGCAATACACCAATCAGCTGGGGCACTTCTCGCGCATCAACGGGGAGTTCGAAGACACGGACGCGCCGCTGCGGCGCGCGGATCTCCTGATCGAGCTCGGCAAGCGTTCGCTGATGGAGAGCTACCTCTGGACCATCCATCGCTATCATCGGGAGCATGCGCCGCCGGCGGGAGGCTCGTGAGCGGGACTCGGTCAGCGCACCGCCAGGCCCGCCGCCGCGCCGCCGATCGCCGCATAAGCGATGCCCGCGCCGGATGTCGTGAATCCGCCGGTGGGCGGGGCACCCGCATACGCGACGATGCTGCTGACGTCCCCCTGCACAGTCGCGAACACGTACAGCACGTTGTTCAATTGCCCAACGCGCAGCTGCTGGATGCCGGATTGACCGGAGGCGTACAGGATGGGGTTCGAGTAACCAAGCGCGGTCGCGGTCAACTGATAAATATTGCCTGCGCTCGTCGCGATGAAGAGGCTGCCGTCGATCGGCGAGATGTCCATCGACACCGGCGACTCGCCCGATGACAGGAATTGCGCCAGTGTGGTCTGGGTGACGAGCGATGAGCCGCCGCTGTTGCTGACGCAAGGCGCGGGTGCGCCGCTGGTGTTGCCGTACGAATTCGGGCAGTTGGTCGCGTAGGCTCTGGCGGTCTGGATGTTCGCTGCCGGCAGGCGCAGCACGATCGGATTGCCGTTGCTGGTACCGGAATACGCATCGCCGACCAGCACCAGCATATCGCCCGCCGCCACGGGCGAGCCGCTCACTGCTTTCTGTGCCACCACGGCATCGACCAAGGTATTCACGCAGCCCGCGGGCGGCGCCGTGCTGCACGTTCCCGTCAGCGACGGATCGGCATTCACGTTGTCCACCAACACGAAGTTCGGTGCCGTAGCGGCCGGGCTCGGCGGGAAGAAGTACAACGCCGGCGTCTGTGCATGGTGTACGTCGTGACCGGCACCGACGATGTCGCCGCCGACGTCGGCGGCCACCGAGATGCCGGCGGGTCCGGTGTTCCAGCAATTCGCCGAGGCGTTGTTGATGTCCGCCGTCGGCTGATAGCTCGGTCCGCTGAGTCGGAATACATCGCCGGCCGCACCGTTCGCCGCCACTAGATCGCTGAAGCCCGTGGCCGGGTTCGCCACCCAGGCAAGGCCGCTGACCGGCGCGGCCAGGCCGCTCAAACCGCTTTGCCCGCCAAGGCAAGAAGCGGGCTCCGGCGTTTCGCTCACGATGGTATTCGCCGACAGGGTCGGCGCCGCGGCGCTGCCGCCGACACTGACTTGATTCAGCTGACCCGTCGCCGGATTGGTGCCCGAGGTCGTGGCGACCACCACATGCAGGCTTTGTATGTTCGTGCTCGTCCAGATCCCGGCGGAATTGGCGATGGATGCGCAGTCCGTCGGTGACTCGCACAGCGTGCCCGACCCCAGATTTCGATAACCGAGATCCACCGTGCCATCGATGGGATCCTTCTGCGTCGAGATCCCGGCCCCGGTACCCGTGCCGTTGGGCGTGGTGTTGCCGAGCGACCAGGTGCTGATGTTGCCGTTGGCATCGGTGGTCAGCGCCACATAGGTGCTCACGCCGCTACCTTGCGCCAAGGTCTGCACCCCGTCGCTCAACGTCAACACCAGTCCCGGCAGCACGGTATTCGAATTGATCGTCGCATTCGGCCCAAACGGCACGCTGACGGTGAGGGACGCGATCACCCGATCGGCGCTCGTATACTGCTGATAGGCGTCCCCAGCAGGGAATTGATTGCCTGTGTACTGATAGGTCGTGACCAGCGTGTACAGCACGCTGACCGACGAACTCGCCGTCGCAGGTCCGGTGCACGAAATCGTGTACGTCACGTTTTGCGACACGGCCTCGGTCGTGGTCAGATTGCCGCTGGTCGGTTCGCCCGTGAGGTTCAGCGGCGCATCGCTGCTGTTACTCGTGAGGGCGCAGGCCTCTCCCGCCGGCAGGTTGCTCGAGGTCCAGCTCAACGCGACGTTGTTGTTGATCATGGTGCTGGTCGGATTTGCGCTGAGCGTGATCGAGCCCGCGAGGCAGTTGAGCACCGCGCCGTTGCTGGTGATGCTGCCGCTCGTGGCGGTGATCGTCGTGCTACCGGCGGCCAGGCAATCCGCCAGTCCGGCGCTGACCGACGCCACCGCCGGATTGCTCGACACCCACGTAACGTTGCCCGGAACGAGCACATTGCCGTACGCATCCATGCCGATGGGGTTGTACTGGTACGTGGCACCGACTGGGATCGACTCCGTCGCCGGCAAGGTCAAAGATGCCAGCGGCCCGGACAGGCAGGTCAGGGTCGTGCTGCCACTCACCCCGCCGCTGGTCGCCGTGATGGTCGAGACGCCCTCGAGCGCGCAGCTCGCCAGACCCGTGGCGGCGTTGATGGCCGCACCGTTCGAAGACCATACGACCGAGGACAGCGGGGTCGTCTGATTCAGGGAATTGATGCCGGTCGCCGCGAATTGCTGCGTCGTGCCGGCACTGACGCTCGGATTCGCCGGCGTGACGTTGATCGACGCCAAGGGCGCCGAGGATACCGTCACGGAGGCCGTGGCGAAGCTTGACGAGGTATCCGTGGCCGCACCCGCGCACTCGAGCGTCGCCGAATACGTACCGGCCTTGGTCAAGGTGCCCGTGGACACCGAACCCGACGTACCGACCGTGGCCGGTGTCGCGAACGTGCCATCGGACGCCGACAAGGTGCACTGTGTGGGCGCGTACAGCAACGGCGTCGAGGCGAATTGCGGCGTCGGCGGCCCGAAGGTGAGCGTCGCACTGCCGCCCACCGACGCCGAATTGTTCGGCGCGCTGATGATGAGCGTCACGCACGGCGGCACATTGGCGGTGGGCCAGGTCGGATTCGGCGCGGACAGAAAATCGCCGCTGATCGACAAATACAGATTCGCCAGCCGTGCATCGATCTGTCCCGCGGGATTGGGATTGTTGTTGCCGCCGGCGGGAGCCGTATAACTGAAAGCGTTGCTAGTCGCCTGGTTGCGCAGATACACGTCTGCCGACGCGATCGAGTTGAGCGCGCAACTATAGTCATTGACGTCGTTGTGATAGTCGTTGTTGAAGTAGGTTTGACTCTGCGTGACGTAATTCTCGAGGGTCGTGGTCACGGTCGCGGGCGTGATCTGCGCGGAGGCGTCCTGGATCATCGTCGACAAATTGTTGAACTTGGTCGTGACATAACCGTAGAGACCGCCATTGGGACCGGCGCCTAAGCCGTTCGCACCCGCATTCAAGCCCAGCCCGAAGGCGAACATCGATTCCACATGTGAATTGCCCGCGCCCGTGTCGCAGAGCGAGGTGAGTTCCGCGAAATACGGCGCCGACGCGTCCTCGACAATCGTGCCCTCGATCGTCGGCAAGTCGGAACGCGGCGCGAACGCGACCAACGGCCCGAATTGCCCGAGGCCCCGTTGGCAAGCCAGGTCGTATGGCCCCGGCAACGCCACGGTTGCATCGGCGGTACTTTGGATATAGATGTCGTTGGCGTTCTCGTCCAGCAGTTCGGCGGTCGACTTGACCACCTGGAACGAGGATCCGTTGGCGCCTGCATGACCGCACATGCTCGCCGGCAGAATCGTGCTCGGAAAACCCGGGCAGTAGTTGGCGACATCGAGAGTCGCCGGTATACAGCCCGGCGTCGGCGTGGCACCGCACACGTTGATGGTGGGCCCGAGGCAGCTCCAGCTACCGTTCACGACCGCGACCCGTGGATCGGTGGGCACTGTGCAGGCCTGCTGCAGAATGGTCGCGCCAGCGGGGATTCTCGCGGCGCCCGGCCCCGATATTTGCACGCTGAGCTGGGGTCCCAACGGGCTGCAGGAATTCGGCGCCACGCAGGAACTCGCCGCCACCGAGCCCGAGCTCGTCAATGCCAGGCCGATCGGTTCGTTCACGCCCTTGCTGACGCTGGCCAGCGCTTTGTTGGCGCCGCTCGCGGGCGGCGCGCCGAACTGCAGAATCTGGCCGCCTTTTCCGAGACCGAGCTGCGCCACGAACGCGTAAGGCGTGCCGGCATAGGTCCCCACCTTCAGTTTCGTCAAACCAAGGCCGAGTCCGCTCGCAAAGTTGCCGGCGAATGCGTCTTGCGCCGTGTCGAAACGAATGATGCGGCCGTCGATGGTCGTGAACAGCAGGCTCACGCCGTGCGTCGCATCCGCTGGCCAGATGTCCATGCCGAACGGCGCAGCGATCAGGTTCAAGAACTGCTTCGAGGTGACCACGGTCGAGGTCGGGCCGGTCAATGGTGCCGTGGGCTTCGCCAGCACGCCGCTGACGGCTGCCTGGGAATAAACGATCACCCGCGAGTCGAAGGTATCGCCCACCAACACCAAGACATCGCCCGCATGCCAGGCCGGCGCGGCGCTGCCGTCGGCCGTGGCCGCCGTCCCGGCCACCAAGACCTCGGCCAGCGCCAGTGTCTTCACGCCGTTGAACGACTGGTCGATGAGAACGGGCGCGCCCCACGCGCCGGTGGCTTTGTTGAACGGCAACACCCATAACGCCGGCGCCGCATTCAGCGGCGAACTTGGGCTGATGACGAACAAGTTGCCCGCACCATCGGTGGCCAGCCCCGCCGGATAAGCGGGACCCGAACCCTTGCCGCGATAGGTGAAAATGACGCTCGCGGTACCGTAATTGGGTCCCGGGTAACGCAGGATCTGGCCTTTGGTCGCATCCGCAACGATCAGATCCAGCATGCCGGTGAAGGCATTCGGCGACCAGACCAAGGCGTCGAAGGAACCGTGCTCGCCGCCGTCCGAGTTCAGCGGCTGGATGCCCGTGATCAACGCGCCGCTGCTGCCGGCTGCGAGCGACAGATCGTATACGGAATCACCGGATGCGTTGGCGGCGGTCACGGTGAGCTGCTGCGGCGTGACCAGCGTCGCGGCCGCGGCCGTTGCCGCGAGTATCGAACAACCGATCAGGAGCGCGCACGAAAGGGCGGCAAGTCTCGGCAGGAAGCGGCGTGCATCCGCCACGCCCGCGGCGCTACGCGACGGCATCGATCATCCCCTTGCTTATCTACCTTGTCCGGCCGCGATGTGACTTGTGCACAAATCGCGAACGCGGTCCGCAGGCTAGCACGATACGCGATGCGCATGTCACCGCGGAACGACGGGGATTGCGCGTGGTCATGAGCGACCCGCCACTTCCGCCGACATTATGTAATCAAGGCGACGGCGGGCGATCCGCGGCGACGGCATGAGGCGCCGCTGCCGCGTGGCGGCCCTCCGCGCGGTGCAGATCTTCCAAGGCGCGCTGCGTGATGCTGCGGAAGATCGCGGGCGCCCCGCTGTTCTTGCTCAAGATCTCGAGGCTGTGCGTCAAGTCGGCTTCGGCCTCGGCATAGCGTTTGAGACCGGTCAGCGCCGCCCCTTCGGCGCTCTGCGAGATGGCCGTGCGCCAGTGATCGGCCGACAGCGTTTTGCTGAAAATCTCCCTGGCTTGCTGCGACATCTGCAACGCCTCCGGGTACTTGCCTTCGGCATTCTTCAGCAATGCCGTATTCACCAAGCTCGACGCCACGTCGGGTTGATGCTCCTCGAACAAGCGGCGGCGCATGGCCAGCCCCTCGGTGAGATCGCGATCCGCTTCGGCGAATTGACCCGCGACCATCAGCCGAAATCCGAGCGCGTTCAGCACCCGCGCCGTCTCGGGATGATCCGCAGGATAGGCCTTGCGGTAAATAGAGAGTACCTCCCGGAAATCATCCAGCGCCTCGCGCGTCTCCCCCCGGTCATAGCGCAGTGACGCCAGATTCAACAACGTGCGCCCCACTTCCGGATGATTCGCTCCCAGCAATTCCCGGCGCATGGCCAACGACTGCTGGTACAGATCCTCGGCGCCCGCCAGATCGCCCTTGTCCTGCAGCGACATCGCGACATTCTCGAGCCCGTTGGCGATTTCCGGGTGCTTCTCTCCCAGTAGCTTGCGATTCATCGCGAGCGACTCTCGGTAGAATTTCTCCGCTTCATCGAGATCGCCATGCCGCCACAGCAGCGCACCCATGTCATTCAGCGCCTCCGCCAGATCTGGATACGGCTCGTTGCGGCGGAGCTCGCGCTGCATGGCCACCGCTTTGCGCATCAGTGGAATCGCCGCATTCAGATCACCGCCGTCGGAGAGCTCGACCGCCAGACCTTTCAGCGTGGTCGCCACCCGCGGATCGGAAGCGCCGTAGAGGCGCTCCTGCAGCTGCAGCGCTGCGCGCAGGTTTTTCTCCGCTTCCGGATACTGTCCTTTGGCCGCCAACAGTTTGCCGAGGCCGTAGAGCGAGTCGGCCAACTGCGCCTGGCCGTTCGGATCCGCCGGATGGGACGACTCGATGCGAATGGCATCGCGGTAGTCTTTTTCGGCGCCCGCATAATCGGCCACCCGGAACAACAGCTCGCCCTGATGATCCAGGGAATCGGACAGATCGCTCGGAGCCACGACTTGCTGCGCGCGCCGTGTGGCGACGGCCCGTTCGAGCAACGGCCGCGCCTGATCGTACAGACCCAATCCCATGTAGACCGTCCCCAGCGTATCCATCAGCGTCGCCTGAATCGCCGGCGCCTTCGACAGCTCGCTGTCCACCCGCGAGGCACCCTTGTCGAGCATCTCGCGCGCCGTCACGGTATTGCCGCGCGCCTCGCTCGGATCTGAAATTTTGAATAGATCCACCAAGAAGCGCGTAGTCTCCTTGGCGGTGCGCGTCTCCGCTTCCGCACGCAGCGTCTCACGTTGCGCCACGCCCCGTTGCACCAGGGCGTAGGCCGCGAGCCCAGTGGTCAGCACCATTCCCGCGGTGGCGGAACAAGAAAAAATGAACAAGCGTCTATTGCGGCGCTGTTGCTCGCGGCGCCGCAGCGAGTCGAATCCGACGCCGAGAAGGCCCGAGATGAGTTTCAGTTTGGCGTTGTTCCGGCCGTCCTTGCCCTTCCGCGCGTCTGCCGCGATGGGCTCGGTGGGGACGTCCGACAGGGCACCGTCGGCACCCAGCTTGAAACGCAGAGCCGCCGGAAAACACTCTTCGTGTTCGCGACCCGGTATACGGCTCGCATAAGGTTCTCCGCCAACGATCAGACAAAAGATTCGATCCTCTCGGCCCAAACGCTTGAATGCCAGGATCTCCTCGTTGACCCACCTCGATAGTGCCGCATGCGGGGAACAGATCACGATTTGCGACGCAGAACCCGCCAGCGCAGCACTCAGCACCGCCCCCAAGTCGGTGGCACTCGGCAGTTCCTCGCGATCCCGGAAGATCGGCGTCAGCCGCTTCGGCAGCGTGCCGCGCGGCGTGTTGGTGCCGACCAACGCCTTCGGCGGACGGTATCTCTCGATTCCCCGGTGCAGCCAATCGGCCCAGGCGCTGTCCCGATGGCTGTAGCTGATGAAGGCAAAGTACTGCCTCGAATCCAAGTAGCTTGGCTCCTCAGGGTTTTTGCGGCGGCCAGACCGCCACCTAGACGGCCACCACATGGAGGAGCGGCGGATCCGCCCGGGCGATTCCAGCGGCGGTTAGCCACGCAACGATGTTGAGCGCACGTACGAGCATGAGCATCCCCGGTATTTGTCCACGATAGTCCGCTATTTTCTTGACCGGCGCCAGCGGTCACACGTCCGCTCGGCGAACCCCGGTGGCGAGAGGGCTATTCGGCGCCGATCGACTCTCCGGCAATCGCGCACGTTTCATACCGCACGCGTCAATCCGCCATCCACGCGTATATTCTGACCGGTGATGTAGCCCGCGCTGTCAGAGGCGAGAGGCCGGCATCGTCAAACGTGCTCGTCGTGGACCCCGTTGACTCACTATGACATCCGGTAAATGTGGATTCGCCATTTGTAACAGATACGGTGCTGATCTCGGGCTAGAGTAGGCGGGCAATATAACTCTTACATCGAATCATGAAAATCAATACTGTCAATGCTGAAGCCGCCCCGCAAGCAGCGGGCGGCTACTCTCAAGCGGTTGCCGTATCGGGTGCGGAGCGGTTGCTCTTCATTAGCGGTCAAATTCCGGAAACCACCGCGGGGGATGTACCGGGGGACTTTTCGGAGCAGGCGCGCCTGGTTTGGCGCAATGTTTTTTCGCAGCTCAGCGCCGCAGGCATGACGGTCGCGAATCTGGTCAAAGTCACGATCTTCTTGTCTTCGAGGGAATATGCGGCACATAACCGAGACATACGGCGAGAGGTGCTCGGGACCCACAGCCCAGCGCTGACCGTCATCATTACCGGCATCTTCGATGAGAAATGGCTGCTTGAGATCGAAGCTGTAGCGGCAGAATAGAGTATCAGATACACCTCGACGAGCCCCGCGTAGCTTGATCGTGCTTCCTTGCCCCTACGAGTCTACGTTTCGAAAGCGCACCCTTAACCACGCCTACTTCCGCGTTTCTTGGATGTTGCCGACCTTGCTGGGCGGGTGCCGGCGCGCTTTTTAGCCGACGTCTTGGCCTTTCCGTACGTAATCACCAATTGAGCAACGTATGCTCCATATTGGGCGACCACACTCGGTTCGCGAATCGTGACCATATTTTCGGCATTCATGGTGGCGTTTTCAGAGAAATTGAAGCTCCCCGTAACCAGCAACTTCCCATCCACCACCGCCAGCTTGTTGTGCATGAAATTATGCGGAGCCGTCGGCTTGTAGGGCACCGACTGCTTGGGGGTGAGCAGAGGGCTGATCTTGGCCCATTGGGCCGCCTTGCCGGCACTTTTCGTGCTTTTCGCCCAATCGGCAATCACCATCTTCATTTCCGGTCCATCGTAGACGCCCGTCACTTTGACACCCCGGCCCATCGCATCGATCAACGCGCCGAGGATCGAGCCCGAAGAAATCACCATCGAGGCAATCGCAACGGTTTCCTTCGCTCCTTGAATGGCGCCGGCGACCTCTTTCTCGACGGTACTTCCCTCACCGGGCGAGAACGCCACGTCCATTTCATAATCATCGACCGTGGCCTCCCCCAAGTCGTTCTTGCCCGTTCCGGCGATACGCCCATTGGCCCACAATTCATCGAAATCGGTCGTGTAGCACTTGGCGATATCGGGCGATGTGACTTCGACGATATTGTTGTCTTGAATGCTCCAGGCATCCGTGGTGAAGTTTGCCGACCCCATCCAGACCGATACGCCATCGCGTACCATGTACTTGCTGTGCATCAAATGACCGCCGCCTTCGATCGGCTCCTTCGCGACATTTTTGGGCAAAGAATTGATGTCGATTCCTTTGATCGCTTTGACTGCTATTTTTTTGTGCAATGCTCTTAAATCGCTCGCCTTGGTTCCGGGCGAAGGGTCACCTCCATCTTTCTCAGTATTCTTGCCCGCCGGCTGATCGAAATACGCCACCTTGACATCGACTCTGCGATCCGCCGCCGCATTGAGCGCGCCCATCACGATCGCCGCCTGAGCGGGGTCCAACCGAAAGTCGTAGATGGCAATGTGCAGCGTAGTAGTTGCCGCATTCACGAAATCGGCGAACAGGCCCGCTATTGCGTTGGCTTGCTGCGTAATTCCCGCCGCATCCTCAAGATCAAGTCCGACCCAGGTTTTTGCCAGCAACGCTGAAGCCATAGTGGATATCTCCTCCTTGATTGACGAAATCGGGAATCCGTTCCGTTACACCATCTTTAGTTATTACTGTGCATCCCGCCGCGTCGATTTACAAGCTTCGAAGCAAGCGCATTCGAGCCCTCGATCATTTGATCGGCGCCGTCAAGAAAGTATCGGTATCAGCAAGGGAGCAACTTCTGCTTGCGGCTCGCGACGAGGCGCGCCCGCGCCGCGAGGACAGCGTCATGTGCGAACTCTTTGCAAGTATCGGGGACGATCACGTTTTCCCATTCTTACGATGGATTGTTGCGCTGCACTCCCGGCTACTTCGGCTGACATCGGCGCAGGAACGGTGAGTTTTCGATCACACAACATGGCCGGGTCAGTTGCGCCTCAATTGAACATTACGCGCATCTGGATGTGACCGACATCGTAGACGGCAGCGACTTGCCAAAGTACAAGCGTGATTACCGAACCGCACACGGACTCGCAGGCATGAGGCCCGGCAGCAACGGATCAAGGCTGCCGATCGAGTCCGGGAAGTCTGCATTTGTCGGTCGCTATTG
>Ga0209611_10004423_pt1 | contig 24033 bp, 18 predicted proteins | sample S1TSphgellanicum_3_FD_187693 | JGI IMG/M metagenome (GOLD analysis project Ga0209611, IMG submission 187693) | Host-associated microbial communities from peat moss isolated from Minnesota, USA - S1T2_Fc - Sphagnum magellanicum MG (SPAdes) (version 2) | ecosystem: Host-associated > Plants > Peat...
CACGGTCGGTGCGCTCATCACCGCGGGTTTCATCGGTATGGCGTTGCTGGCGCAGTTCTGGACGCCTTATGACCCTGCGGCCTTGTCGATCGTCGACAAGCTGCAGGCGCCCGACGCCCGGCATTGGCTGGGTACGGATCAGTTGGGGCGCGACGTGCTGTCGATGATCATGGCGGGCGCGAGAACCTCGGTCGGCGTCGCGCTCCTGTCGGTGCTGATCGGCGCGTCCATTGGTGTGCCGCTGGGGTTGGTCGCCGCCGCGGCGCGCGGCGCTCTCGACGAAGTGTTGATGCGCGGCAACGACGTGGTGTTCGCCTTTCCGGCGCTGCTCTCCGCCATCTTGATAACGGCGGTGTTCGGCCCCGGCGCCGTCAACGCCATCATCGCCATAGGCATCTTCAATATCCCCGTGTTTGCACGGGTGGCGCGCGCCGGTGCACTCACACAGTGGACTCTCGACTACACATTGGCCGCACGCATCGCCGGCAAGGGTGGCTGGCGAATTTCGTGGGAACACGTGCTGCCGAACTTGTTTGCGCTCTTGTGGGTGCAGTCCACCATCCAGTTTTCACTCGGCATCATCGCCGAGGCGGGTTTGTCGTACGTGGGGTTGGGCGCGCAGCCGCCCACCCCGAGTTGGGGCCGGATGCTCAACGACGCGCAGACCTTGACCGCGCTGGCGCCGTACCTCGCCGTGATTCCCGGACTTGCGGTGCTGTTGTTCGTGCTCGGCCTGAATCTCCTCGGGGAAGGCTTGCGTCAGCGCGCCGAGCGGGCATGAGCGCGCCGCTGCTCGAGGTCGCAGCCCTGAGCGTCGCGATCGGCGGCACGCCCATCCTCCGCGACCTGTCCTTCAAACTCGGCGGCGGCGAAGTGCTCGGGCTGGTCGGTGCCTCCGGGTGCGGGAAATCAATGACCGCGCTCGCCCTCATGCGGCTGTTGCCCCGGGGCGCGGCCATGCAGGGTGCGGTACGGCTGTGCGGCGAGGATCTCACCATCAAGAGCGACGCGCAGATGCGATCGATTCGCGGCCGCACCGTCGGCATGGTTTTTCAGGAGCCGATGACCGCGCTCAATCCCTTGATGAGCATCGGTGCGCAGGTGGCGGAGACGGTCCGCCTGCATGGGGCCGCCTCCCGCAAGGCCGCGCAGCGCGCCGCGCGCGATGCGCTGGATGCCGTGGGATTGTCCGGCGAGCAGGGCGCGCTCGACCGATTGCCGTTCGAACTGTCCGGCGGCCAGCGGCAGCGGGTGGCGATCGCCATGGCGTTGGCCGTGGCGCCCCCGCTGCTCATCGCCGATGAGCCCACCACCGCGCTCGATGTCATCACACAGGCGCAGGTGTTGACGCTGTTGAAGGATCTGGCGCGCTCCCGGCACATGGGGTTGTTGCTCATCACCCATGATCTTGCCGTGGTGGCGCAGCTCACCGACCGCGTGGCCGTCATGCAGAGCGGACGGATCCTGGAGCAGGACGTCACCCACGAAGTGCTGCGCCACCCCCGTCACTCCCATACACAAGCGCTGATCGCCGCCGCGGCTCTCGAGCCCGGGCGCGGCGGCGCCGCGCTGCCCGGTCAGCCGGTGTTATGCGTGAGCCACGTGGTCAAGGAATATCCGCGCCGGCGGCGCTCGATTTTCAAGGCGCCGCCGCCGCTGCGGGCACTCGACGATGTGTCCTTGCTGGTGCATGCCGGGGAGACGGTGGGCGTGGTGGGCGAATCGGGTTCCGGAAAATCGAGCCTGCTCAAGGTGATTTTGGCTCTGCACCGCGCCGAACAGGGCGGCGTCGCGCTGTTGGGCGAGAACTTTTCGGACGCCGGCGGCGCACGCCTGCGGACTCTGCGGCGTGCCATCCAGGCCGTCTTTCAGGACCCGCGCAGCAGTTTTGACGGCCGCTGGACGGTGGCGGACATCGTCGCGGAGCCTTTCTTTCTGATGGACACACCGCCGGACTCCGCCGAGCGGCACCGCAAGGTCGCCCATGTGTTGAGCCAGGTGGGCCTGATGCCGCAGGACGCGACGCGGTTCCCGCATGAATTCTCGGGGGGGCAGCGCCAACGCATCGCCATCGCCCGAGCCCTGATCACGCAACCTGCCGTGATCGCCTTCGATGAGGCCGTTTCCGCGCTCGACGTGTTGGTGCGTGAACAGATCCTGCAACTGTTGGCGCAACTCGCGCAAAGCGCCAACCTCGCCTATCTGTTCGTCACGCACGATCTGCACGTGATCCGAGCCATCGCCGATCGCATCTACGTCATGCAACGCGGCCGGATCGTGGAGCACGGAACCACCGCGCAGGTGTTCGATTCTCCGCAGCATGAGTATACGCGGGCGTTGATCGCGGCGACTCCCCGGCTCTGAGCGCCGTGACTGCCACGCTCTGAAAGCGCCAGGTTCAGGCTCTGAATGCCGGACTCCGAAACTCTGAGAGTGACAACCAGGCTCTGAGTGCCGGACTCCCACACTCTGAGAGCGCCAACTCCAGGCTCTGAGTGCCGAACTCCCACACTCTGAGAGCGCCAACTCCAGGCTCTGAGTGCCGAACTCCCACACTCTGAGAGCGCCAACTCCAGGCTCTGACATGCATACGATTGGATCGCCGCATCCCGCCGCTCCGGGCTATGGACTGAAGTGCAGCGAGATTGCCTCGGCCAGGCGCGCCACAATTCCCGGCCGGTCGCGCGCTACGGACCGGTAGGACTGCAAGTAACTGCGGCGCCGGGACTCGAAAAGATCCATATCCACGTCGACGGTCCACCGACCGTCGACCTGCCGCGCCATACCGAAGGTGATCGGACCAAAGGGAGTATCAAAAATGTCGGCCGTGAAAGGCTCCATGCGCATCGTCACCGGCACCGCACCGCAGAGCAGCGCATCCACATTGGTCTGCGAGGACAGATCCCAGGTGAAAAAATACCGCGTGTTGCGCAACATCATCGCCAGGCTCTCCTTGTCGGCGGGCCACTTGCGATCGATTTGCACGGAGCCCGGCACCTTGAAGCACGGGCCAAACGTCGCTCCCTTGCCGATGTAGGTGCAATCCATTCCTCGCTCGAGCGCAGGCCGTGTGTCCCGATCGTTGAAAATCGGTTCGTCGCATATCAACGTCGCATTGCAATCAGCGTTCTTCCAGTACTGCGGGTGGAAACTCACGATGAAATCCCGCTCGCCGTGCAGCATCGGATAGCCGTTGGCGGCCGGGTAGTTGAGCACATAGCGCACCACACGCGGCGAGTGCAGCGGATTACCCAGAATCACCTCCGGATAGATCACCGCCGACTCGTCGATCAGGGCACGAAATACTTCCATGTCGGCACTCGCCGGCAACCGCGGTATGTGCCGGTGCTGCGGCCCGTAATCCGCGTCCGAGACGGAGGTGTAACACTCGACTCCCCCGGGCCTGAATCGAAAAAACACGATATACGACTCGTGTCCCACTTGGTTCAACTCATCGCACAGATCATGCAGCACACGGATCCCGGCCGACTGATGATCGAACGGCAGCGCCAGCACGATGAAGCGACGCACTGGAACCGATGGCGCCTTGGGTTCACCCTGCTCGAGCCGACGGGCGAAATCGTCGACCGCCTGGCCCTGCAATCCCTGCTGCCTGCCGACGGCCAGAAATCTCTTGGCCAGTTCGGCTTGTCCGACGAGCACCAGCGCTTCCAGATAGCCGAGCCAGTAATCCGCCGTCGCGGGCTGCGCCTCGACCGCCGCCTTCAGATGAGGCAACGCGTCGAGGCTGCGTTTCTGGTGAACATACAGCATGCCGAGGCAATAGTTGGCGGCAGCGTGCTGCGGCAGCGCCTGCAGGATCTGCAGGTACCTTCCTCTCGCCGCATCCAGCTGCCCGGCGAGCTGCAACTGGATCGCCTCGGCGCACGCGGTATCGCACTCGCTGGAATTCATCGGGTCTCCGCGCCGGCCGGCATTGTTGAAGGGGAACTCACCGCATCTCCGCGCCGGCCGGCATTGTTGAAAAAGTTTGCGCGGGTTGCCCGCCCAGCCAGCGCCGCCACATGTGACGTAGCGCCTGCTCCAGATGTCCGGCGATCAACGCCGGGTTTCCGGCCGCAGAACCCAGCAGGCGCTCGCGCAGCCCGGCGCGCACCGCGGCAAGTTCGCTGAAATGAGCGGCCCAGTACTCCGCCCTGGCCACGAAATCCGCTGCATCCCGCGCGACGAACCCATCCAACCCGATGTTCGCCAGGATACCCACGCCGGCCCGGCTCTGCGGAGTCGCACCCTCGATGGTGAGTGTGGGAACCCCCATGCAGAGCGATTGCATGGTCGTGGTGCCCCCCGCGTACGCCAGTGAGTCGAGGGCGAGATCCACCTGATGATGCAGCGTGAGATACCGGTCCATCGGGCAGCGGTCATGGATCAGCAGGCGGTCGGACAAGATACCGTGCGCCGCGAACTTCTCGCGCAGCCGCTGCTCGGATCCGGTGAGCGGAATGCCGGCCAACAGCAACCGCGAATCAGGCAGTGCCCGAAGCACGCCGGACCACATGGCGAGCACCTCATCGTTGAGTTTCATCGGCCGATGGAAGCTGCCGAAGGTCAGTGCGCCGCTCTGCAATGCCGGCAATACACCCACGGATGGGGCAGCCGCGTGCACCTCGAACGCCCATCGATCGGGCAGGTAGACGAGCTTTTCCGTGAACTGCCGATCGAAACGCCCGGGCGGCAACCAACCGGCGTCGGCCAGGTAATAATCCATGGCCGTGAGCCCGGTGGTTCCCGGATAGCCCAACCAGCTCACCTGCAGCGGTGCGGGCCGATGCGCGAATACCGGCAGGCGCCCATTCGCCGTGTGGCCCGAAAGATCGATCAGGATGTCGATGCCGTCATCATGGATCTTGCGCGCAAGTTCCTGGTCGCTCAGCGACGCCACCGCGCTCGAGCGGAAGAAGGTCCGCCGCAGGCGTTCGGCGACCGTGTCGTTGTGCCGTTTCGGATTCGTATCGTACGCATGCAGCTCGAGCTCTTGGGACGTGACTAGCGTGCGCAGAACCGGCTCCAGGAACGTACCCACGGAGTGGTCATAAAAATCGCCGGAGACGAAACCGAGCTTCAGGCGTCGCTCCAGGCGACGCGCGCCATTGCGTGGGTCTCGCATGGATCGCGCATGCTCTTCGAAGCACACCCCGTAGGCCCGGTGTTCCGCAAACAGCGATGCGACACTCTTGCCGGGGTTGTGCGCCACCGCCAACAGCAGATTCGACAGGTTCTCGGCTTCCCGACGCTGACTCCAATCGGTGTTGAGAGCGAGACCCTGCCTGAACCCGGATTCTGCCTGCGCGACGGCCCCTTGGTTCAGGTGGTTTGAGGCCAGCATGTAGTGCGCCTGCGCCGAGTCCGGTGCAAGCTCCGTCGCCCGCCGCAGATGGGTCTCCGCCTCGACGAAGCGCTCATCCTCGAATAGCGCAAACCCCAGATTCATCCTAGCCTCGGCATCCTGCGGCGAAAGGCGTACGGCCTCCCGGAGAACCGACAAAGCCTCATCGCGAGCTCCCTTGCCCCACAGCAATGCGCCCAGCACCTTCCAGGAAAGACCGCGACCGGGATACCCGCGCACCAGGCGAAGCGCCAGTTCCTGCGCCTCGGCGAGACGCTGACCCGAGACCAGCGCCAGCAGCCGGGACTCCTCCTGCTGCGCCAGCTGCTCGGCGTCGGCGTCAGCCTGCTGCACGCGCTGCTGTGCGAGCCGCTCCGCGTCAGCGTCAGCCTGCTGCAAGCGCTGCCGCGCGGCGTCGGCATCGGCCAGCTGCAAGCGTTCCTTCATAGCCGCCACCGCATCGCCGGGAAGACCCTGCCGAACCCCGAGCGACAATACCTCGCGCGCTGCCGCCGTCTGACCCGCCAGCAGCAGTGCGTCCAGATACCCCTTCCAATAATCCGCGACGCCCGGTGCGGCTTTCAGTGCAACATGCAGATGCGTCAAGCCTTGGGCGGCCTGTTGCGACTGCACGTACAGCATCCCGAGGCAGTAATGAGTGGCCGCATGCTGAGGAGAGTGCTCCAGGATCCGCAGATACTGCTCACGGGCACCGTCCAGCTGTCCGGCGAGCTGCAACTGCATGGCGCCCGCACAGGCGGTATCGGGATCGGCTGCATTCACAAGCGGACACGGATCCTTCTCGAATCGGGATGAAAAGGATAAACCCCGGCACGGCTCAATACCATGCGCGTGATTTAGTAGCTGGAGGGTGGCTGATCGGCCTCGCCTGCCAGCAGTAGATCCGCGTAGTAACGGCGCGCAACGTCAGGGTGCGAGCGCAAGCGGCCTTTGAGATAATTCTGGCCCACCTCGCGAAACAGCGGGTTATTGGGATCGCGCTCCGGTCCGCGGGCCTGCGCGGCTAGTTCCGGCGGCAGCGACAACAACGGAACCGTGGCATCCAACCGTGCTCCCAGGAAGAAGGCCGCCGATATTCGCTCGCGGCCCGCCGGCGGTGTGACCACCCGGTGCCGCGTGGCGCGCAAGTAGCCGTCCGAGGCGAGTTCCAGCAGCTCCCCGATGTTGACCACCAGCGTGCCGGTGCGCGGCGTGACGTCGATCCACCCGTCCGCCGATTGCACCTGCAATCCCGCTTCATCATCCTGAAGCAGCAGCGACAGCAGCCCTGAATCCTTGTGCGGACCGACTCCCTGGTCGCTCGCCGTGAGATCGCGTCCCGGATAGCGAATGAGCTTGATCAAGACCTGCGGATTGTCCCGATAGAGCGGCTCGAGCACGTTTTCATTCTGTCCGAGCGCCAATGCGAAAGCACCCAGCAGCCGGGAGAGAACCTGATGTGCCGCGGCCTGCCACCGCAACACCGTCGGACGCAGCTGCGGCAACGCGTTCGGCCATTGATTGGGCCCCTGCAGACGTCTCCAAGCCGGCGCATCCGGACCGCACACCAGCGCGGGCTGCTCGGCGCCGATATCGATTTGTTCGCGCCAATCCTGCTGGCCGGACGTGCGCTCCGAGGCGATGCGCGTGTAGCCGCGAAAGTGCCGTGAATTCACCATCTCCACCGCGAGCTTTTCAGACTCCGGCAATGCGAAAAAGCGTCTGGCAGAGCCCATGAGTTCCTGCTGCAGGCCGGGCTCGATCCCATGACCCGTCAGGTAAAAGAACCCGACCTGGCGGGCGGCGCTGCGCAGTTCGTCCAGGAACGACGCACGCTCCATGTCGCCGCGATCGAATCGACGCAGATCGAGCGTTGGGATCGCTGGTTGGCCTGCGAGCGTATTCACTTGAGGTGGCCGCTTAGCGCGAATCGGAGAGGGCCATGCGAAGCATTTCGGACTGTCAAACACCTAATGCTTTGCAGCGAACGTTTCATTCACCTTGGTCGACACGGTATCCAGCAATTCACGGCCGGACAGATCCGGACGTTCTTTCTGTAGTTGCTTGATGTAGCGCATTGCAAACTGAGTCCTGGGATAGTCCGCTCCGAACCACGGATTGTCCGCTTTCCAGCTCTTCAGGTCTGCACTCTTCAGGTCTGCACGCTGCGCGGGATCCGCCAAACTCGTCGCGACCGGCCGGGCGCGTTGATCCGCTGCCTGAATCTCCAGTTGTTTACGAAGACTCTCATTTTGAAGCCGCATACTCTCGAGTTGCTGTTGAACTTCCCGTTGTTGTTTGTCCAGCTGGTTCTGCCGCTCCTGTTGCTGTTGAAGTTCTTGCTCCAGGCGCTCCTGCTGTCGAAGCGTCTGCTGATTGCTGCGGCACTGAGTCAAGCCGGCACCTTCCAATCCGGCACAGTTGTCTGTCTGTTCGGCGCAAATCGCTCCGGAAAAAGCCAACAGACCGAGCAAAAGGCAACCTGATTTCATCGTTTCGCACCCTTCAGAACAGAACCCCGGGATCTGCGCAAACGTACACCGAAGCGCGCCGATCTAATAACGTTCCCGCCGATTGCGTGATTTTGGGTGACGATCGCTTTGCGGGCAAGAGTCCCCCGAGCGATGGCTCGAATATGTCGAAGTCCGCTCCCCTTAGGCTTCAGTCGTTGTGGCATCGACGCCACGCATAAGGAATTCAAACGATCATGCATTGAATTCCTCGTTTTACTTTCCTTACCACCGGCAGCAATTTTGCAGCACGAGAACGACGCGCAAATGAGCGGCCTTGAGGCGGCGGGAAGCGCGAAAAAGCAGTCTCGGGTGGCGAGACACGAGCGAAACGGGGACTTAACAAATGAAAACAATGCCTTTCAACCTTGTATCCCTTGCAGGCCCAGGCCAAGGGGGATCGTTGTGAGGCTGCCTGGCCTCGGCGCCGCGGCCGCCCTGTGCGTCCTCGGCGGATCAGCGCTGATGCTGGTTGCTCAGCCGGCAAAAGCCGTTCCCCCCTTCGCGCGGCAGACCGGTTTGGCCTGCGAGGCCTGCCACACGATGCCTCCCGAGCTCACGCCATTCGGCCGACGGTTCAAGCTCAACGGATACACGCTGACCACGAGGCCGCCGCTGGTCAACGACACCGATGACTACAAGCGAAACACGCTGTGGCTCACCGATCTGCCGGGGATCGCCGTTCTCGCGCAGCTGAACTACAGTCATTATGACCGGGCGCCGCCGGATACCGCCAACCCTTATCCCGCCCACGCGCAAAGCGATACGTATCAGTTTCCAGATCAGTTCAGCCTGGTGTACGCGGGAGCCGTTTCGGACAAGGTGGGCGCGTGGTTGCAATTGACCTACAATGGCCAGGGCGGCACCGTGGGTATCGACAATATCGATATCCGATACAGCGATCACACCTTCGATAACAAGTGGGTGTGGGGCATCACGGCCAACAACTATCTAACCTTCCAGGACGTCTATAACGGAATCGGCAGCTATCAGCTTCCGAACTTCAATACCGTGTCCTTGTCGACCGGCGGCGTCGCCGGCGCCGGAACGACTGGGCCGATCCTCAATAATTTGGGGCCGGGAGTCGTTGCCGGTCTCGGCGCCTACGTTTTCTGGAACGACTCGCTGTACTTCGAGTTGTCGGAATATCACTCTGCGGTTGCCGGCAACGCGTCACCCACCGTCGACAGCGCCAGTCTTGCCGCCAATGGCGGTGCCGTCGACCGGTTTGCGCCGTACGCGCGCATCGCCTACGAGCGCGACTGGGGCTACCACTCGGCCGAGATCGGCGCCAGCGCGCTGTACGTCAACTGGATTCCTTCGGCCGGCTACGTGACGAAGCTGCAACAGTTGATTGCCAATGCCGCGGCTGCGGCGGGTGATCCCTACACGCCCACGCAGACCTACAACTCGGGAATCGTGAATCGTTACACCGATCTCAGCGTCGATTGGCAGTACCAGTACAACGGTCAACACAACATCTTTGGCTTCATGGGTCATGTCACCCATGAGCGGCAACAGAACAGCCCTCTGCTGGTGGAGGCGAACTTCGTGAACTCGGGTGCGACGGCGACGTCGATCTACGCCAATCCAACGGACACGCTGACGCAGGTTTTGATCACGGGTGAGTACTTTCGCAATCGTCGCTATGGCGGACTCGTGAGCTTCACGCGCACGACCGGCACCTCCGATCCGCTCGCGTATGGTCCGGCTAATAACGGATCACCGGCCAATCAATACGAGACCTTCGAGCTGGATTACGTCCCCTGGCTGAACTTCAGGTTGATCCTTCAGTACGACGCCTATCAGGTGGTGAACGCGAACCAGAGCCCGTTTAATCTGGCCAATGCCACGTTTCCCAATTCCCCCGGCTTTCCCAATGTCAAAGCCTCGGACAACAACACCTGGGTACTTGGACTATGGATGGACTACTAATGAAAAGGCTCACGATCCACTCGCTTAGAGCGGCGATTGCGCTCGGCTGCGCGCTGTCTGGCAGTGCACGAGCGGCGGAAATTTCAGTACCGCCTGATCCGGGGGCGCGGGACGCCCACACGCTCGTCAGCTTCGCCTGCTCGAAGTGCCATGGCCCCACCGGCAACGGAGTCAGCATTTCGCCGCTGTTCCCGATTCTGGCAGGACAGAATTCCGTCTACCTAGAGACGGAATTGAAGCTGTTGCGACAGCACGGTCGCGCCGATCCCCACGCGCGGGCCTTCATGTGGGGGATTTCCCACGCCTTGACCGACGAGCAAATCCAAGGCCTGGCGCTGTATTTCTCCAGCCAGCCCGCCGTCAGCGGCCGGCCGTCGGCCAATCCCGCGCTCGCGGCACGAGGCAAAGAGATCTACGAAAATGGGGTGGCGGAACCGCACAAGGTCATCAAATGTATCGAATGTCACGGTGAAACCTCCGCAGGAACGAACACCGTTCCGCGACTGGCCGGACAGCACCATGACTACCTGGCGTTACAGTTGCACTACTACCGCGATGGGCTTCGAGAGAACAAATTGATGAATCGAAACGTCAAGAACATCACCGATGATGACATCGCCGCAGTCATCGAGTATATCGGTACCTTGTCGGGTGCTGATTCACCCTGAGAATCTGCACGTGCATGCTGCTTCTTAGTGAGGAGGATAGCAATGAACGAAGACGAGCGAGTTCGGCTGATTGCGCGCCGCACCGTGTTGACCAAGGGCGCGGGTGCCTTGGCCGCAATCGCCGTGGTGGTGCTTCCCGCAAGGAAGGTATTCTCAAAGGGTAAGTCCGCGAAAGAGGACTTCTTCTTCCAGGAAACGCCCGACGAGGAAACCGGCCGGAAATGTCCTGAGTGCATCAACTTCACGCCCAAGAGCACCGGCCAATACGGCGCCGACTCGGGCGATTGTGCGCTGCTCGAAGGCGACGTATGCAACCACTGCTATTGTCAGGGCTGGACGGACAAGAAAGCGCCGGGCGCGAAGAAAGCGGGTACCTGAGCTTAGGATCAGCCCTCAGTGCTCTTTGCTGAGACGGGTCGACTTTAACTCTCGTGCATAACCGTTGGGCAACATCAGACGTGCGAATCCCGGGGTGCATGGCGGATTGACGTCTCCGCTTTGTCGACCGGATGGTTGAGTTCGCGGTGAGCGTCTGCTGCCGGCCGCTCCTGGCGTCGTACCGCGTCGGCGCGCATCCGGCCGTATTCGTGCTTCACCACCGTGTAGCACTCGCAGGCCACGGCTTCCAAACCGAGTCGCTCGACGACCTTGATGTGGCCGCGGCGATAACTCAGTATGCCGGCGCGTTGTAGCTTTCCAGCCGCAGCCGTAACGCTTTCCCGGCGCACCCCCAAGATGCCTGCGACCAATTCTTGCGTCATCGCGACCTCGGTCGAAGGCAGCCGGTCGAGGGCCGATAATAGCCACCTGCATAGTTGCTGCTCGATCGAATGATGCCGATTGCAGATCGCTGTCTGGCCGATCTGAACGGCCAGCGCCTGCGTGTAGCGCAGCAACAGACGCTGGGCGTGCCCGCCTCGATTGAATAGCTCCTGCAGCAGATTCGCCTTGAGACGGTAGCTCAGACCCGCTGTCTGCACGACCGCCGAACTTGGCGTCGTATTGCCGCCCATGAACAGCGAAATCCCGAGCACGCCTTCATTGCCGACGCTGGCTATTTCGGCCGATGCACCCGATTCCGTGACGTAGAGAATCGACACGATGGCGGTCGTCGGGAAATGCGCATGCTCCATTGGCTCGCCGGGACGGTGGAGCGTTTCACCGAGCCTCATCGGGAACCTTTCCAAATGCGGCGCCAGCTGCCCGAACTCCGCAGAGGGTAGCGCCGCGAGCAAATGGTTGTTCCCAGGATTATCAGGCATGATGTTTGCTTGACGGGACCGCAGAGAGCTCGACACCGATCCCCCGGTAGCCGATGTAACCGCAGAAGCTGTTGAACATCGGCTGGCCGCTCACCTGGTATCGCTGCTGAGATCCATCGCTGTTGACCCGGCGCAAGACAAAATCCAAGAATGGCTGTCGTGCCGCAATCCTTGATCTGAGCTCCAGGCGCGCGACCTCATCCCAGCCGCCCATCGACTCGCCCTCTTTGCCCGTCAAATCCTTGACTGCAATGCCCAGCATCTCCAGGATCGGACCGGTCACCTTGGTGAAGTTTCCGCTCTCATCCTGCTCCCAGTACCAATCGCAGGCCAGTTCCGTCAGGCATCGGTAACGCGCCTCGCTTTCGCGTAATTCGGCAGTCCGCTCCAGCACCTTCTGTTCCAGCAGCTCGTTGTAATTCTTGAGCTTTTTGTACAACAGCCGCACTTCCAACATATTGCGAATGCGTGTCTTGACCTCGATCAGGTCAAACGGTTTGCTGATGAAATCCTTGGCCCCGCATTGCAGCGCGCGCACTTTGTGACCGGGTTGCGCAGTCAGCACGATCACCGGAAGATAGCTTTCCGCCTTGTTGTTTCGCAGGGCCGTCATCACCTGGAATCCGTCCATGTCAGGCATCTGCAAGTCGAGCAAAATCAGGTCGTAGCCTTTCTCCCGATGGAGGGCGCAGACTTCGCGTGGTTTCAGCGTCGAAGAAACGTTCAGGTAACCGGCTTCGACGAGCAATTGCTCCAGCAAATGAACATTCGACGCCTGATCGTCGACGATCAGGATGCTCGCGTTGAGAATATCGGACGGGTCAAGCGTCATGTTGTTTATCCTTTTCAAGCATCGGCCACTCAAGTTTCGGCAGCATTGAAGGCGACGTCCAGAGTTTCCGGCAACTGATCAAACTTGGTGGGCATGGTTACCTGGCGAATGAACCATGCTTTGCGGTCGGCCGCTCTTGGGGAAGGCAGCCTGCGCGAAAACTGAGTGGGTCGCTACGGCCGGCCGCCGTGGGAACCGGCGCCCGTTTCAGATCGAAGGAGAATAAATTCCGCGCCCCATCAACGCTTTCCGCAACAATCGCCCCTCCCATCAAGCCGACGAGGCGCCTGGCGAGCAGCAAACCAATCCCCGTTCCGTCCGCTGCAGCCGCTTGTTGCTCGAGGCTCTCGAATGGTTGAAAGGACTGCGTCCGCCCGTCCAGTTCTTTGCCATCGTGGCCGATACCAAGACGAATCCAGTCCGAGCCGTGTGTATCGCAGTTCACGACGACCGTTCGCTGCCGTTCACTGTGCTCGATCGCCGCCGAAAGCAAACTGCCCAACACTTCCTGCAACCGGATTCGATCCGCTGACACCGTGCACGGGGATTCGAACAGGGGAAAGGTCACGCGCACTCCGCGCATTTGCGCCTGCGGCTCGATCATAGCCTCGACGTCCAGCATGACGGTCGCGAGCGGTACGGGTTCCGACGACACTGACAACATACCCGACTCGATGAGCGCAAGATCGCGTGTCATGTTGATGAGTTTCTCCAGGCACCATCCGGCCTCGAGAATCCGATCAATGCTTCTCTTTTGCGGCGCCGTGGGAAACGGACTGCCGGATTCCAGGAGCTGTGCAAATCCCAAGATCACACTCAGCGGTGTGCGCATTTCATGACTCATGCGAGCGAGTAAATCCGATTCGGAACGTTTCGCTTGCCGGCCAAGGGACGGAGCTTCGGAGGGCCGCAACGCCACCGACAGCGCCTCGGTGCTGCTGTCGGCAACGGCGGCATCATCGAGAATGTGAGAATCGCCAGCTTCCTCGACCATCACCGGACCTTTCTGAAACGCCGGAACAAACCCTTAGTGCACTGTGTCAACCGCTAATACTAGCGCGTCCGCAGATCGCGCTCGGTGCGGTAACGCACATAAGGATTCCCTAAGGATTCCCATCCAGGTTTCGCAGCGCGCCGTCGCGATTTTGCGCGCCGCCCGTGCCGACCGCATCGGTGATAGGCTAGCGGTAGAACGTCCGTATTAGTGGATTCCATTTGCCGAGGGATGCTTCAGTGGCTGCACGGTCGGAGGGACTTCAGGGAATGAATGCGGCTGAGTCCGCGCTGGTCGATATCGATCTGACCAACTGCGACCGGGAGCCGATTCATATTCCGGGCGCAATCCTGCCGCACGGCGCGATGCTGGTGCTCGACCCCGAGAGTCTCGAGGTGTTGCAAGCCGCCGGGGACTGCGAGGGCCTGGTTGGGGCGTCTGCGCGGGAACTGCTCGGTCGCTCAGCCGGCACTCTTTTCAGAGCCGATCAGATCGCACGTCTGCGGGCGCTGGCCACGGCCCAGGATCTCAAGAAACCGCGCCATTTGCTGGATCCTGTGCTGCGTATCAGAGCGGATTTTGCGCTCGATGTCAGCCTGCACCGCAGCGGGGGCGCTTTGGTGTTGGAATTCGAAGCCGCCGACACAGCTGATCGGTTCGCGGCCGATCCGCTGACAGCCGTTCAGGAAATGATCGCAGGGTTCGGCGACGCGGGCTCGCTTCAGGCCCTGTGCCAGCTTGCCGCGGAGCGAGTTCGCGAAGTCGCCCAATACGACCGCGTGCTCGTGTATCGGTTCATGCAAGACGATTCAGGATGGGTCATTGCTGAGAGCCGCAGACCCGAACTTCAGCCTTTTCTGGATCTGCATTATCCGGCCGCCGATATTCCGAAACAGGCGCGTGCCCTCTATATCAAGAGTTGGTTGCGACTGATAACTCAAGTCAACTACGACCCGGCGCCTCTGCTGCCGACGAACAATCCGCTCACGGGCGAGCCGCTTGACATGAGCCAGGCCATCTTGCGAGACGTGTCGCCCGTGCATCGGCAATATCTGCGCAATATGGGTATCAACGCCTCGATGTCGATTTCGATCATCCGCGGCGGCAAACTCTGGGGTCTCATAGCCTGTCACCATTACTCCCCGCGACTCTTGCCGCGCCACCTGCGTGCGGTGTGCGAGTTGTTCGGCTCGATGTTTTCGCTGCAGCTGGAGGCTCGCGAATCGGGGGAACAGTTCGGCGCACGGCTGGCAAGCCGGGTGGTGCTGCAGAACCTCATGCTCAATCTTGCGGGCGCCGACGACTATGCCATCGGGCTGACCCAACAATCACCCAACCTGCTCGACTACATTCACGGCGGCACCGCCGGCGCGGACGGGGCGCGCCAGGGCGGTGTCGCCGTCTGCGTCAAAGGACAGTTGACTTTCCTGGGAATCACACCGAATCAGGACCAGATTTTGCAGCTCGTGAGCTGGCTCGACTCACACATGATACAGACGCCGGGCATTTACTCCACGGATCGACTCCCCGAAGTGTGGGCGCCCGCGTCCGCATTCACGGATGTCGCCGCAGGTCTGCTCGTGATCTCGGTGTCGCCGGAGCCGTCCAACTTCATCATCTGGTTCCGTCCAGAGCTGATCGGGACCGTCAATTGGGCGGGAGAGCCGAAGAAGCTCTTGCACGGCACCACCGACGGTGATCAGCTCAACCCTCGAAAATCGTTTGAAGTTTGGAAGGAGACCATCAGGGGGCGCTCGTTGTCCTGGACGTCCGGCGACCTCGATGCCGCATTCGACCTGCGCGTCTCCCTGCTTCACGTCGTTCTGCGGCGTATCAATGAGGCGGCGAGTGAGCGTAAACGGGCCGCCGAACGCGATGCGTTGCTGATGCGTGAACTCGATCACCGCGTCAAGAATACGATCGCGAATATTCAAGCTCTCGTTCTGCGAACCAGCCGCAGTGCCGAGTCGCTGACGGTATTCGTGCAGGGGCTCGATGGCCGCATCAGGTCAATGGCCAAGTCCCACAGTCTCTTGTCGCAGAGCCGTTGGGAAGGAGTGTCGATCGATCGACTGTTGCGCGAGGAACTCGACGCTTACTCTACGGAGCAAATCAAAGTCGAACTGAGCGGAGTCAACGTGATGCTGACGCCAAAGTCTGCTCTTTCGCTGTCGCTCGCCATCCACGAACTCGCAACCAATGCCGCCAAGTTCGGTGCTTTCAGCCAACCCCAGGGCCGTGTTGCCGTGCGATGGATTCTCACCCCGGACGGCGGTATCGATTTGTCGTGGTCCGAGATGGGCGGGCCGTTGGTGACGCCCCCGACGCATGTCGGTTTTGGGACCACTTTGATCGAGCGCGCGTTGGCCATGGAAACGGGTGGCAGAGCGACCCTCCACTATCACTTGACGGGGGTCGTGTGTAACGTGTTTCTGCCATCGTCCTCGTTACTGAATCGTTCCGCTGAGGAGGAGACCCGCGAGCCGCCGGCGGAGCCGATCGGAATTGACCTCGATGCCAGCGCCAAGGGGAAGGCTTACAGAATCCTGGTGGCAGAGGATGCCTTTCTGCTTGTGACCCTTCTGCAGGACCTGTTCGACGCACTGGGATGGGAACTGATCGGGCCCGCAACCCGGCTCGTCGATGCTTTGCAACTTGCACGGCACGAGAATTTTGACGCCGCGCTTCTCGACGTCAATTTGGACGGCGCGATGTCATGGGAGGTTGCGGGGGTACTCAAGGAGCGCGGGATCCCGTTCGTCTTTGGCACCGGTTATAGCGTGACCGCCATTTTGCCCGAAAATCTGACCGGAACTCCCGTGATCGGCAAGCCCTACCAGTTGAGCGACCTTCAACAGGTGATTCAGCGAGTGATCGTCGCGAACTCCCGTTGAAGCGCGCGGCCGCGCGAGCTCAGCGGTTGGCGGCCGCTGATCGCGGAGCTGGAGACGGCCGGGATGCTGGCAGTGGTCGACCGGTGTCATGTGCCTGTGGGGTGCCGCGCCTGCGGGCGGACGGCATTGTCGGTATAGTATCGACAACTATGCCCCTGAACGCCAATTCATCTCCCCCCGCGGCTCTGACGGGCTACCAACGGCTTATCGTCGCCCTGGTCGCTTTTCTGCAGTTTACGATTATCCTGGATTTCATGGTTCTCTCGCCCCTCGGAGCGATGATCATGCCCGCGCTCGCGATATCCCCCCCTCAGTTCGGTCTACTGGTCTCGGTATACGCCTTCAGCGCCGGGACGGCCGGCCTGCTGGCTGCCGGATTCACCGACCGCTTCGACCGCAAGAGATTACTGATCGTCTTCTACGTCGGTTTCATTGCCGGTACGTTTCTTTGTGCGATCGCGAACTCCTACCATTTTCTGCTGGTTGCCCGCATGGTGACCGGGATATTCGGCGGCGTGATCGGCTCGGTGGTCTTCGCCATCACCACGGACTTGTTCGAGTATCGGTTGCGCGGCCGCGTCATGGGGGTCGTCCAGGCCGCATTCGCCGCAAGCAATGTCCTCGGTCTGCCGATCGGCCTGTATCTGGCGAATCGGTGGGGCTGGCATGCGCCGTTTTATCTGATTGTCGTGACCAGCATCGCGGTCGGTTTCATCATCGTGCTGTACATGCGTCCGGTCAATGCGCACCTGCTTGTAAAGGCGGACAAGAGTCCGCTGCATCACTTCGTGCATACGATCTCGACGCCGCGCTATCTACAAGGATTTGCGGCGACGGTGCTGCTGGCGACAGGAGGATTCATGCTATTGCCTTTCGCCAGCATCTTTACGGTGCACAACCTCGGCATATCCATCGATAAGCTGCCCCTGATTTACATGGTGACCGGGATCTTCGCCATGGTGTTCGGCCCGTTGATCGGACGCGCCAGCGATGCCATAGGCAAATTCAACGTCTTCGCCCTGGGCTGCGCAGCCACCATCATCATGGTGCTGATCTATACCAATCTCGGGGTGACCCCGATTCAGACCGTCATTCTGGTGAACGTGTTGCTGTTCATCGGCGTTTCCTCTCGCATGATTTCCTCCGCGGCACTGATCTCCGCCATTCCCAGTCCGCTGGACCGGGGCTCCTACTTGTCGATCAGCTCATCGCTGCAGCAGATCTCCGGCGGCATCGCCGCCGCCGTGGCGGGCACCATCGTGAAGGAGACACCCTCGGGCGCGCTCGAACACTTCGACATCGTCGGCTACGTTCTCGTGGCGTCCACGCTGCTCACCCTGGTGATGATGTACTTCATCAACCGCCGCGTGGAGAGTCCGGCCGCATTGACCGCGGCACCCGGCTGAAACAGCTGCGAGGCAGCGCAAAAACCGCATTACCGTCCCCGTCGTAGCTCCACCAGAATCATCCGAATCTGAGCCTGGCCGACAACGTGTGCATTATCGCACCGTGAAAATGCCGTACCGATAGACCTTGTCTTCATGGGACGTTATGTACACGCCATTGGGAAATGTGACTTCGGTTTCTCCGGTACGCGGATGGATTTCTTCAATCTGCGGTCCATACTTTTCAACGACCTTCATGGTGCTCCACCCGTTGAGGCATGGCAGCTCGTTGGGGGCCGACTCTGTGTCGCCTGTATATTCGATCGCCTGCACTACCCCTTCGGAGCCTTGCGCAGACGACGAAAAGGTAGCAGCTAATACGCCATTGTGCTTCGAATCGATGGAATTGTAGACCCAATACTTCTCCTCTTGGCGAATCGGTCGACCCTTCGTGGCTAAGAGCTCCATGCGCGTCATGCCTAGCCGGACACCGCCAAGCGAATGGATGCGTTCGCCCGGTAATGCTTCCGGCGTGAACGAGCTGGTGTACCCACCGGTGACCCCGAGCTTCTTGTCGCACGACGCGACGGAATACTTGACAGTCCACGCCGTGGACGAGAGTCGCTGGGATACTGAGCCCTTCAAGCGACCGTAGGTATCCTTATCGCCCGCGCGGCAGGAAAAATTGGCGAAACTATTGAGGACGGAGTCACTCATTGGGTATCGCCGGAGGAGACCAATATATCCCGTCCTCATTCCACTCCAGAATGCCGGAGTATCCGTGAACAAGTCGAGGTCATCGCCCTCCATCCTGGCGTAGGCCGAATACAATTCCGCATAGCGCTCGTATTCCTCGTCCTTGGCTGACCGCGCGTCGATTTGCTTGATGAACTTATCCACGTCCTCGTAGGAGCCTCCCCATCTTGGCATTAGTATCCGCAGCATACGACGGTATAGCGGACGGTATTTGGGAGCCTTCGCGAATCCCTGATCGAAGATCGCCCGCAACTGTGCTTTATCTTTCGACTGGTCGAGCCCGACGTCCAGAGACAATGTGTACCAGATAGGATTGTTGGAAGCGCGATCCGCTACCTCGTCCAATGCAGCGACAGCCATTTGAGTGCGGTATCCATACACCGCCAGGTTCTGGGCGCTGATGGAATTGGCAAAACCGGTGCCGCGCGCGGACCACGCCCACTCGCTGAAAAGCATTGCTTCAACCAGATCGGCCATGGTGGACGCTTTGACCATTCGGCGCCAGTCAGCGGTGTGCCCGAAGGCGATATCGGGGGTCAGACCTCCGAACCTGAAGAGGTCAGCCAGGCCGCCTACAAGCCCCTCATAGCGAGAGCTTCCATCGGGTAAATCTTCCAGCGAGCCCATGTACTGAGTCATCAAGGTCTCGAGGCGCTGATAATCGCCAGCCATGAACAACTGTTGTGCGCGACATCCCAACGCGTGCCGCATCGCCGGACCGTCGCTATGGGCGTCCGAATCAGAGATCGGTGTGTCCACCGATGCGGGCGCGTTGACGCAGTTCCAACGATAGCCCGTGAATAGTTCGCGAATTCTCATGAAAAATGGGTGCGCAGACAGTGCTCTCGGGCGGTGGTCCATGCGCGACCGTATGCCGATGCGCTCGAGTCTGGCGTTGACCGCGCCAGTCTTCTCCGCCAAATTTTGAGCGTCCGCCATGCGACTGGACTCATTGTTCTTGGTCGCATCAATCACTGCACTTGCCCATTGGTAGCGTAAATTGGTGAATTCCGCGACCAGCTGTGCGTACGTGCGCTCAGGCCCTTCGAGCGTTTCGTTCTCTTGCTCGAGTTGATCCTTCTGGGCCTGCCAAAACGGCAAAATATCCTCTTCGAAGCGCTGGCCCAACTCTGCGGCGCTCATGGAGCCGGTGCTCGCACGTTGCGCCAGCGTGTTCCATAACTGAAGGTTTTGCGCTTCGCCGGTGGCATATGCATTGTGTCGCCGAAGGAATTGCTCCGGTACCGTCAACTCGGAGCCGATACCTTTCACCTGCCAGATCGCTGCAAAAATGACTGTCGCGATGATGGCCACGGCCGCGAGGCTCTGAGTTACCGGGAAAGGTTTGCGGATTTCCGGATCGAGGGGCCGTGCCAATGTAAACCCGAGCACGAAGCCGGACAGCAATCCTCCAACGTGTGCCGCATTGTCGATGCCGGGCTGAATGGCGCCGCTAACCAGATTGAACAGCACGAACGCCGCCGTACTAATCGAGTGCTTACGAAGAATCGTCGGCGGTATTTGGTGCCGTTGTCTGCTCAGGAATGCGAGGAAAGCCCCGAATAGGCCAAAAATTGCCCCGGAAGCCCCTACACTGCTCTGGCTTGGATCCCACGCGATGCTCGTCAGACTTGCAAGCACTCCTGCGAATACATACAGGAACAAGAGCGTTCCACGTCCGAACAACCGCTCACTGAGTCTCCCGACGTTCCAAAGCGCCCACATGTTGACCAACAGGTGCAGCAAATTGGAGTGGACAAAAAGCGCGGTGAAGAGTCGCCACCATTGCCCATTGACCGTCAACGGACCGAAGTTGGCGCCCCAGTTCAACAATTCTTGGGGGGTGAATTGACCAAGCTTTCTCGTGGCCACTGCCATCGACGCGAAGACCGCAACATTGAGCCCCACGATGGTGGGAGTAACCGATGGCCTGCCGCTGACAGCCCGCAACTTCTGATTGAAATCGCGAATCGATGACCAGCGTTCGAAGAAACCCACAGTCTGGAATTTCGGGAAATTGTCCAGTAGCCGGCTTACGTGTTCTGAGGATCCCGGCTGAAACAAAATCCGGGCAGCGGGACGATACTTCCGTTTTATTTCAAAACGAATGCACGTGTTGTCCTGCACGACATTGCGAACATCGTCGACCTCGCGCGTTACTTGTGTTTCAACGGGGACTCCAAGCCACGTCCGCTGCCAACCCGTCAAGATGATTTCAGACTCACCAACCTCGATGGAGCCGATGCCATACACCGGCGAGCGTCCGAATTTAGCCTCAAACCAGCCGAGCAGTCCGTCATGCGACGTGAATCGTCCCACAACAGCGTCGCTTTGCGGCGGCGGCTGTGCGACCGGCTCTTCTTTTCGCTTAAGCGCCGCAACAAGGCGCTTAAAGTTTTCCGGAAATACCTCGGGATCGATGCTGTATTGCAGTTCTCTCAGCTGCTCTATCGAATAGGCGGCAAAGTCAATCAATCCATCCCGTGGATTTACCCTGGCCGCCTGAGATGCATCGTCCGTGTTGGCGCCGTCATCGTCCATGCGGCAATTGTGACATAGGGTTTGTGGGAGCCGAGCAGCCGCTTATGGATCAACTGATTTTACCGCCGCCGAATCCAGCTATGGAACAACCGATGAATCGATATTCGAGCGTTCTGCGATCATCGGTCATGCGGTCTGGACGCGGCGCGGCGCGCCGCCGCGCACTTGCCGACTTGCAGCAGGGACACACTCTCGGTGCTTGCGGGTGCTCGGCGCGGCGCGCTTTCATACGAAGTTCACCAGATTTAGTTCAATCGCGCTGGCAACGGCACGCGACCCCGCCTTATAGTCCCCCGCGAACAAATTGGTCTGGCCAAGACGGCCTGATAAGAATTCAATTCAGCTTGACGGGGGGAAATTTCATGAACAGTTCAACGCTGCGGCGCACCGCCGTGCAGGGTATATTTTTCGTGCTGGTCGCATTTGGCTGCCAGGCAGCCATGGCGTGGCCGACGACGATCTACGCCGGCACCTGTGGCTCGCCGAATCAACCGACCATTCAACTGGCTGTGAACGCCGTTGCAGTCGGCGGTACGGTCAAGGTCTGCCCGGGTACCTATCCTGAGCAGGTGCTCATTACACGAAACGTGACCGTGACTGGCGTGGCCAACGGCAACGCCGATGCCGCCGTCATCACGTCACCGGCTACGGGCGTGGTCGTCAACACCGCGGATCTGTACCCCCCGGCGAGTTCGGCGCTTCCCGTCGCCGCGCAGATACTGGTGCAAAACGCCAAGGCCGTGAATATCAGCAACCTGACGGTGGACGGTAGCAATAATCAAATCGCCGCATGCGCGCCTGATATCAGGGGCATCTACTACCAGAATTCATCCGGCACGATCAGCCAGGTGGCGACACGAAACCAGGTGCTCGCTGCCGGGTTGACGGGCTGCCAGGCTGGACAGGGCATCTACGTGCAGAGCAGCTATTCGGGAGCCGGCTACGCGTCCGCCTCGGCGGATGTGACCATCAAGAACAGCAGTGTTTCCAACTTCCAGAAGAACGGTATCACTATTGACGGACCCAAGGCCAACGGCACCGTGACGTTCAACAGTATTACCGGTCAGGGGCCGACCACCGGCGCTGGAGAGAACGGCGTGCAGATCAGCGATGGCGCTGCAGGTTGCGTGACCAACAACGCCATCGTGGACACCGTCTGGGCCCCGGACGTCTTCGGGGATACCGGTGATGCGGCCTCCGGTATTCTCATTTATGGGTCGGAGCATATCCTGGTAGAAAACAACATTGTCGGCACCACGCAATTCGGCATCGTTACGGTGACCGACCCGGTGTACGGCAGTTCGGCGGCCAATCCGCTGGGTCTGGGCGACCATGCCACCATCACCTCCAACGTGGTGATCAATACCCTGCTCTACGATGCCATCGACATCTGCAGCAACGACAACTCGGTCACCGGCAACACTGTGTACAACGCCGCCGAATCGGGAATCCACCTCGACAGCACCTGTGGATCGACGGGGCTAGGCAACACGGTCAGCAACAACACCGTGAATGAATCGTGCGCTGGCATCCTGTACGGCACCGCCAGTTCGTCGGGCCTGGCCGCCCACAACAGCTTCGCCAACGTCGTCAACGCGGTGTCGGCCGGCAATGTCTGCACGCCGCCGCCGGCCCCTCTGGCTGTAACAGCGGCGGCGCCACTGTTCAGGGCTGCAATCAGCGCGGGCGGCTCGGGCAGCGCCAGCGGCGGGCGTCCGAGGCCCATGCGATAGACGAAGAGACGGCTAAATCAGGTCCGGATCGGCGCCGGCGACGCTGGCGCCGCCGGACCTGTACTTATGCGCAACGCAGCGCATCGATGCGCCGGCCATCGACCACCGCTTGCACATCCGCATCCTCCGTCAAGCACCCGAGCGCAACGGCCCCTTCGCGCAACGCCGTTGCTTTCTCGAGGCGCTCTTCCTCGAGTGATGCGGTTGTCGCCTTTTTGCTACGTTGTGCTACATCTGCTACACTCTGCCAATCATGAAGAGCCGCACGATCACCCAACGAGAGCTCCGAAATCAATCGGCCGCAGTGCTTCGTGAGGTGGAGGCCGGACGCACGATCGTCGTGAGCCGAAACGGCACGCCGGTGGGGGAGCTTCGGCCCATTGGGCGCCGTCGCTTCGTTCCTCGCGCGACCATCGCTGACGCGGCAGGTAGCGCGGCGCGGATCGATGCCGCTCGATTCCGTGACGATCTCGATTCCGTGGTCGATCCGCACGCCGATGGCTGAGGCAACTCGCGGCGTTCTGGACACTTCCGTCGTCATCGATCACGACCAGATCAACGCCGAGCGACTTCCCGACGAGTCCGCAATCACTGCGGTGACGCTTGCCGAGCTGGCTGCGGGTCCACATGCGACCGAGGATACAGACGAGCGTGCCCGGCGCCAGGATCGATTGCAGTGGGCAACGACCCTCTGGGATCCCTTGCCTTTTGATGCGGAATCGGCGCGCATGTACGGCCGCATGTTTGCCGCCGCGCGGGCTGCCGGACGATCCAGCCGCGCACGCTTGGCGGACTTGCTCATCGCCTCCACGGCTGCGGCGCACGAATTGCCGCTGTACACACGCAACCCCTCCGACTTCGCTGCGCTGAAGCGAATCGTCAAGGTCGTCGCAATCTAGAGCTCGCTTCTTGCTTGGCGTGCGAGCGATTATCGATGGACGCGCCGCTGCCAAACCCGCGATGACCTCGGTGCAGCCCAGGAAAATGGTGGTGAGAGAGGGACTCGAACCCTCGACCTCGGCATTATGAGAGCGGTCATCGGTTTAGGGCATCAGTAATTTCAATAACTTGCCGCGTGGCGCCCGTTGCAATTGGCACCACCGAGCACGACGAAGCGTGACCGAGTCACGCAAAACTCACGCAAGAACCGCGGCCAGCGGTCGGGCTGATACTCAC
>Ga0209611_10004424_pt1 | contig 24025 bp, 22 predicted proteins | sample S1TSphgellanicum_3_FD_187693 | JGI IMG/M metagenome (GOLD analysis project Ga0209611, IMG submission 187693) | Host-associated microbial communities from peat moss isolated from Minnesota, USA - S1T2_Fc - Sphagnum magellanicum MG (SPAdes) (version 2) | ecosystem: Host-associated > Plants > Peat...
CTCAAACTCCACCCAAAAAAAAACATCATGACCCAAACTTGATAGGACTTAAAGAAACACCATTTTTCTTTCTATAATATATTTTGCAACTTTTCATGAAGGTTATAATAAAATGATTTTATTTTTTTTGCAACTCATAAGTGGGAGTTTCAAAATTGTCAAGTTATGAATTTTGTCATTTTTTAAGTTTTAATTTTTTAAATTAGATTTTTTTAAAAAAAATTGTCATAACATTTGAAAGGGCTTTCTAACGACATATCAAGCTATTCAATTAAAATTAATTTGGCCCCTTTGTCAAATGGTTAAATGGTTGAACCTTTCAAATGACCATAATTTATGTTTCATGTATGTAGTTTGAAAATATGACCCCACTTTAATTATCTATTATTCAAGGCCTTTCCAATGGTTTTAAATAATAATAATTTGATCAAGGTTTGGTCCTACTTCAAAAAATGATATTTTAAAATTGCTAACTCCCAAAATGAAAATTTATTTGGATGCACTAAATCTTACCCCTTTGTGAAACTGTGTTTAAGTCATATAATGACTCGTCATTTCTCCTAATTTGGTTCTCTTTTTTCATCCCAACCTTGGTTATGAGCTTAAAAGCTTAAAGCTATGATTGCAACAACTATCCTCAATCAACATCAATTCATGTTCCTCAAGAAACATTACATTCCTTGAGTAACAAGACTAACGTTTCGTAACCATTTATAATTGGGTAATGTGTTGTTGAATGCATTGTTGCCTAGTCAAGGAATAATTATGTGACTAAGGTTTGAGTTTTTATCTCTTCCCTAGGAAAAATTTCATAACAATTGATGATTTTTATTTTTCTTGAAAATTTGAAAGATTTCATAATGAATGAAGAGTTAAGAACTTGCTTTCAAAGGTTGCACAATGGATGAATAATTACATGATGGATTACATATTAATAAAAATTATTGTGATTGGAATGTTGCAACATGGATGAATTTTTTAAATAAAAATCAATGGATGTATGATTGTATGATGGATAAAATTTTTGGAAGGAAAATTATAGATGAAAAATTAAAGAAAAATACCAAATTTGACTTGAGATAATACCAACCTTGTACAAATTTGATTGTTGGTTTCAATTGGGTCTTGGACCCAAAAAGTAAGATGAAGTTTATATGATATGAATTTTTAAAGAGTATCCACTACCAAGACCAAGCCCATATGTTCAAAAGTTGATACCGAGGTAATGTGAGGTGTAAGTAGTAGGGTTTACAAGATAGGTTACCAAGGTGGACTCATTGTGATTCATCCACAACCAAGTTAGAACAAGTTTCAATGGGTGGTTTGATTTATCCAAAACTATGTCATAATGGATTTCCGATGGATGGTAACAATGGTGGGTGTTGGGTTTAATGTTTGGATAAACCCTAAATTCACTACCCTAAACCCTGATGAACTCAACCCCAAAGATCAACTTAATTTTGGTGAAATTCATTTTCTCTTTGAATCTTTTCTAAATGCTACATATGGAAGGAAGATTGTATGTTTCTTTTTTGGGGGGGGAATTATGCAAAGTCTCAATGAAGTCTGTAAATCATGAAACAATCAAATGCACCCATTTACAAATAAAATGAATAGGTAGACTTTGAATGCACCTTGCAAACTAATCAATGGGTAGTGGTTTGCTTTTGTAAATTAATTGTAGGATCCCAATAACATGGGTTAAGAGTTGTGTGAATCGTTATGTGACAAAATTCACAAATGTTTGATTTTTGTTTACTTTTGTAAGATTTAATATTCTCATAATTTTTATTTTTTATGTTTGAACATGAAGAAAAATCATTAAGAGTACATATACTTACATGAGGTCGTTCAAGGCAGTCTTCATAGAGAATATCAAAATGGGTTGTATGCCAAAAATTGGGTAATGGATTTGGTCAATGGCATTTGAAAGTGCAAAATCCTTATTTATCATTCAATGAAAAAGAAGATAATTAAAAATGGATATAAAAAAGAAGATTAAATAAATAAATAAATAATCCACCCCCAAAAAAACAAAAAAAACTGACAAATTTGAGGCCCATACCCTGAGGGTGTATGCCATAAAATTTGTGGAGATCCATGTGTGGTAGTGGGGCCTTCCCCAGCGCAAAGTACTCGAAGCTCTTTTGCATGTCTATCTGCATGCAAAAGGCGTAGCGGGGAGGTCTGCATGCGTACAGCAGAAGCTCTCCCTTCAATTAATCGATGATTGCAAATTCCATGTGGGGTGGTGCTTTCAAATATAAAGGGGAAAAACTTCGAGTACGTTACCTTATACAAAAGGTTCATATTGCGTTGTTTGTTTGAATGACAAATTCAAGGACTTGGTGTAACGATAGCTATAAGGCACTAGGGAGCCAGGCTCATTAGGAGGTTGAATTGGCCAAACCCTACCCACTCCCTAATGTTAACAATTTGTTTTTCCTATTTTCAAAAGAAAATCATCAAGTTAAGCCAATTAGGTCTACAAAATCAGCACAATGTAGACCAAGTCAGCATATATATATATATAATTGACCAAGTCAGCAACAATTATTTAAATAATACTCACTCACTAAGGCCATTCTTAAAAACAAATTTAAGGCACCAATTTGAGCAACCTCATTGGTCGCAATCTTTTTTTTCCCATACCTTAGCGCAAGCCTATTTCATAGACCTTATTTATTAGTTGTGTATATTTTTTACACTAGGTTATACTAAAATCCTTGTTTGTATAATATTAAGGGTTAAAGTACAAAAGGTTCTTTAAACCCCATTTTAACCCAGGGTTGAAGAACCTTTTGTATACATTAGCAACTGGGGAAGGCTTGGCCTCTCACAAGCCTTCCATTATCCTTTTGACTCACCAAAATGGCTGTATTCCAGTTGATCAGCTCATGCATAACCCATTTCGTCGCAAAAGCATGAAATGGAGCAACATTACTCACAATGCATGTGAGAATCTAAACACAATATCCTTGCCTACCAAGGCAAGGTCAACAAACAAGACCTCCCCCAAGTCCAAATGGATGTGGAAACTATGAATTGTTAATGGGATCTAAAGGTGTGCAACAACACTCGGCCATGAAGATCTCATCATACTCAATCATTGAACCAAGAGGACTCCAAAACTTATTCTAGAGAGGTTGTAAGTTAAAAGTGTTCAAAGTCCAAACTTGGCATTGATGGAAATTGTGGAGAGGAATGGATTTGGTGGGTACCTACTCTCCAACCAAGTTGTACATAGTATGTACCATTTTGTACCCCAAGATCTATTGAGGGTTTTGAGTAGGTGGTTAGCTTATTATAGGAACTTTTGTCAATAGGGAAAATCCACATTGGACTCCATAGATGACTATAGTGGAAAAATGTGTGTACCCATTAGATCACAGTTACATTTGAGTGGGTCTACTATAGTTTTAATTTGTCCAATGTGTACATGGTGACATAAATTTTGGGTTGCTGAAAACCCATTTCAAAAACTTCCAAGGTGCCCAAGATCTAATGCCCATTGCTTGCAAAATGGTAGTGGTGCACTTTTGTGCAAAATTTTTTTAAAAAATTTAATTTAAAAACAAATCAAGAAATAAAGGGCCAAGATGAAAATGAAAGTGAAAATTTGCAACCAATAAATTGTTTTCCATACATATGCAATACATATCATTCATACACCTAAATTGACTCCCGCAAATTGGTCACAAATGTTATGTTGTTTGACAATTGAATGTCCTACATAAATAGGGTGGGAAAAACACCATATATGTTGTAATGTATGTTGCTTTATTGGATTGTTCAATTGACATTTTAAAACATAGGACCTCTAGACCCTTGAACCTCTTTTCAGGCATTTACAATTTGAGTTTTTGATGAGCATGATCAAGGTACATAATTGGGCAAACATTTCATCAATCTTATTATCATTTTTAAGGACTCGTGAAAAAGGTTAATATAGAATTGGTTATTGATGCAAATATTGTGAAATCATCATGATGGGGGTTCCAAGAAATACTTGGTCCTCATTGGAACAAAACACTTCATTAATTTTGAGCCATGAAATGTAATTCTCAGATGCATGAGCTAGTGTGGATTAGTTGACATTAGAAGAGGTCAATGCAAGGAAACAAAATTGCAAGACAGATTTAGTTTCTGTATTTAATTTACCTCTTTTGTAATAAACATCACAAAAGTATGCGTGTAAATTGTGCTAAAATTGATAGCTGGGAATACAAAGTATGATAGAAAACAAAATGAAGGCTTGGTAGAGTTTACAAATTTTATTAAAAGCCGATCAGGGATAGAAAACGCTCCACACCAAATGGACATTCACCATGAAAATAAGATGTTTCAGCCTCCTGTATTCCACCTCAACACTCCAGGCAAACCATAGTTTACAAACATGTCAGTCCTGAGTTTTCATCGCATTTGCAGAAGCAATAAGAAGACTTGGTCATGATGCTCGCTAGCAATTGAGAGATGTAGTCAATGAAAAAGAAGTCAATAATATCCTCATTTAAGCTGTGCAACAAGCTTGCAAGTGAGGAGGTACACTTCAAAATCTAAGATTACCTCCTCATTAACATCCTTGATTGATCAACTGTGTGTCAAAAAGCCCTTAAAACTATATATACTAGAAGATTACCTCCTCATTAAGTACAATACTCCGACAATCATTTGCAACTCTCTAAAACAGTTATTGAAAATTACAGCTAGAGTGTCTGGCCTTCATCCTTACCATACTTGATCAGTCACTTGTGTGAAAGAAAAATCCCTAAGCGGTGTTAGTCTAACTCCTCCATTTCGATTCTCAATTGGCTACAACTCATCACCACCATTGTTGTCAATCCCAAACAAAAGCCCACTCATCTCTGATGCCAGCAATTGCCCTGCTTTGCCAATGTCATAGACCATAAGCGCTAGTCGGCTTCCCACCCAGCTCCCAATTTGGCCACCCACAAGATAGCCCACTCGACCCATCCTCTTCTCTCCCTGAAGTCATAATAAGTAATAACCACAACCCAAAAAAAGTCACTGAAGTCTGTATGATCACTAGATGATATAGTTCAAGAGAACCATTTCCTTTGGGGAGCTTACAGGGAATGAAGAGGATTTTTTTCTTTTTCAGGGGGTTCTGTTTTTTTGTGGCCTATGTGGTAATAGAAACACTTGTCTTCTTACAAATATGTAAGAATTGTGTTTGCAACCAAGTAAAAAAGAAAAAACTAAAGCAAGAAAGAAAGAAAGAAGTACCTCCAAGGCCCCCAACCAAGTTGCACAGAGAGTTCCAGAGGCTCGCATTGAAGCTTCGAGAAAGGAGCCCCCATAATACAGCACCTCAAAAATGTCCCAAACAGCAGCAAACAAGGGCCCTGAAATTCTCCGAGCTTGGCGTGACTTCTCCTTTCCAGCTGCTTGAGCTAGTTTTTGAGACTGTCTCTCAGCTTCCTTTCTTGCCATCCCTTGGGCGAGCGCTGACTGCAGAGCACTGTCATAGGCTTTGTGTTTTGCTTGCTCAACTATTCCTGCCCGAAAACTGTTGGTATACAGTTTAGCTGCTTCTTTTGTCAGACATGCGATTGACCCAACATTTAGGTCAAAACAATCCCACACTGAAAACTTCCCTGTCTTGGAAGCAGATTGGTCCCCTACATACTGCCGGGCTTGCATTGCTGCACCATAACTTGCACCCAACCAGTACTTCTTCATAAGTCTGCAAGGGCTAAACTGTGGCTGGACAAATACGATCAATTCTTTTGCAGGATTATGTGGAGCTTGCAGCCTCATGACTGCACTGGCTTCAACAATCAATATCCTTATATTCTACGAGATTGTAGAGAAATCTGCATGACAGCAATATGAAAATAACTTGACAATGAGTGTGATCGTAACCTTATGAGGATAACTCACAATGTGTCAGACCTTCACTGCGTCATGCATAGCAGTGATGAGCTGCAATGGCTATTACCTACTGACTTCATCAGTTTCCAACAGTGCACATAGATAAGTATAATAATTTATCAGCCTCAAACTTTGGGCATGCATTTACCATTATACAAAATCTAAGTCCTGCATTTCTGTTGGATGTCCAGAAGCAACAGGAAGACTCAGACAAAAAGACAGAACAAAAAGGAGAGGGGAATCACGTAGAGATGCAAAAACATGAGAGAAAGACAAAAGGAGGTACTTGAATGCTAAAACCCCAAAGGAGAAACCATAGATTTGGTCAAAGTCTGGACAAATTTGAGAAAGCAACCAAGGGTGAAAAACAGAAAAGAAGGTGTGCAGGAAACTGGACAGTGATTGAATTACATCACAACAAAGCATTCCAAAAGGAAAAGAGCAAGCTCATGACTTCATTGCCATAACAAAAACACAAAGGGGATTAAGAGAGAAGAGAACCATAAACCCTAAACCCATTCATAAAAGCATAAAAGAAGTTGAGGACAGGAAATTGCTCACAGAAAATATGCAAAACAAGAAAGCCAACACAGAGGAACTTTGCATTCCTCCTTGATGGTTGTGGGATGGCCATCTCCTTCACTCCTATTTTCTTCTGCAAAACAGCACACAAAGCTCCTCATAACTAGTTGAATCAACAACTCTCCTGATGACAGACATCCCAGCTCTGAATTGAATACCAAAAGGAGGGTTTAGGATTCAGGGAACTTAGCAAACTAGTAATTTACAGGTTTTGCTACAGGTTTCTGTGAAGGACCATCTCTTTTGTGCACTTGGACAACTAAAACACAAACTGCACAAAGCTTGGAGTAGAAAGAAAGCATGAATTCCCAAGCAGCAACAATATAGGCAATTTCCAGCGTTGATTGACCACATAAAGCAAAATTGGTGTTTCAAAGAAAGACTAAGTCCCCAATTGAGCTCAGGGGGGGGCTTGCTTGCTTGCTTGCTTGCTCGCTTGCTTATTCAAGATGTGCAAAGAATGTGCTGTTGCCAAGTAGCATTTTCGTCTTTCCACAAGATCAAGAGCAAGTCAAGAATATCATCATCACAAGATGTGCAAAATATGCTCCTGCCCAAGAAGTACTCGTGTTTCCAAAAGATCAAGAGCAAGCCAGAACATCTGTTTCTGCATCCATAGCAACAACAAGATGAACACAAAGCCAGAAGGATATCTGTTTCGTAGATTAGCACCTTCTTCTAAGAATGCAAAGAAAAGAAAACCCAAAACCACAAACAGACACAGAGAGAGAGAGAGAGAGAGAGAGAGAGAGAAAGAGAATTCTGAGCTCCCAAATTCCTTGATGAATCTGACAAAAACAAAGCTTGATGAATCTTTACTTACCCAGCAAAAAAACAAACAAATGGCTGCACCTCTCCTCAAATCATGTAAAGCAAGTCGTGTTCAGATTTCAAATCTGGCGGCAAATTTGCCCACATTCTCTGAAAAACCCTAAACCCACATTTCAATCTACCTATTTATCAATTTCCATTCTTGTGTTCATTCATTATTGAGGAAAAGAATTTTTTTGGGAAAAAGTTTTGGTTTTGCTTGCTAGGCTAGCTCATTTGCTTGGGGTGAGCATAAAGCCAAGCCTTTTGTGGATTGTGGATCCAATCAATCTATTGTTTTGGAATTGTGAGTTAGAAATTATGATTTTGAAATTTTTTTCTTTTTCTTTTTTTTTTTTTGAGTTGTGGGTTAGAACTTATAATTTTCAAGAATGAGCTTGCATTTTTTTCATTTGAAGTTGTGACGTAGGAGTTATGATTTTTGAAAGCGGGTTTGTATTTTTTATTTGGAGTTGTGTGAGCTTACAGCTATGATCAAAAGAAGGTTTAAGAAAGTTAAAAACCAAATTGGCAATTTGACTCCAAATCATTAAATATTAAATTTAAGTTAATCATGGTCATTGTAGATTATGCATATATCACTTTTATTGGTTTTGATTCACTAGACCTAACCCACTATGTTTCATGTGAAATGAGGAAAAGTTCCGTTGAACCAACTGGAGTGCAAAGAAATTTTCAAAGAACTTTTTGTATCTCAAATATGGTTGCATAAGGTGAAGATCCATTCCCAATCAAGGGCCAATCTTTTATGAAAACATTTCAATGGTTTTATTTTTTGTTTGTTGTGGTCAACACAACAATGTTGCAATTTGAGGTTTCTTTATGTTGGGCCCAACCTTTTGTATCACCTTCATGTCAATGAAAACTATCTCAAGCACATAACACCCAAGTAAAACCTTAAAATGCATTCAAGGTTGCCATTGATACCAAGAAATTAGAGTATGGGAATTGTTTCCAAATTATTGTTCTAATGGTGTGGCAATATCCCTTATGATGTAAAATGTAAACTATGAGTAGTAGGTCAACCTTAGCCATTGTTTACCAAGTGTATTTCACTCTTAATGGGTTCAAAAACTCTATTATACCACGAATGGGAAACATTTATTAACTTGATCAAAAACATGTTCTTTTGTCCTTATCACGACAAATCATTGTCATCTTCACCACTCCTTGGAAATTTTACAATTATTTTCAGCTTTATTGAAAACTCCAAGAAAATGAAAAAATATATGACCTACATATGTTCATTATCGAGTTTAATTATGTGTTTGGTTTTCTCATAATTTGATTAAAAATCCCAAATTGCATGATTGTTAGAAAATACAAATGTTCCATGCTAGCAATTTACATATAGGTCATCAAATGTTGAATCAATATGAATTCTAAGAATATCCTCTTGACATACAAATAAAAGTTTGACACGATAACATAATGTTTGCATTGAACTCAAATAAAGTGCAAAGCTGGAATATTAAAACAAGAATGTGAAAAAATCATATAAACCACAAATTACATGTTATGGTGGATTCAAACACATATGTAACTAAATGGATTTTTCACCCACTTGGAATTACTATCATCTAAGCATGGAGTGTTTAAATCTTGAAAAGTGTTAAAGGATTAAAACCTTTCACCCTACAAACAAAAAAACAAAAGTATGAAGAATGAAGTCATATTTTTCCTTGTCATTAATAAATGGAAGAAAATTTGCAAATTGTAAGTCTAAAAAGCACAAGTTTAACAGTGACAAACTTTTAGAAAATCAAACAAAAATGTTTAGAACTTACATAAAGAAGTTGAAGAATCAATGACTCAACAAAAAGTCCCTAAACTTTGGTTAATGATGTCAAGCTTGTACAACAATAGGCATGTCATAAACAATTTTTTAACATGCAATGTTTTCACATAAATGATCATTACCCATTTCACTTGAACAACATATAATATACCAATCCTACTAATAAACCAAACTATAATAATGGTTTCCTCATTTGTAATCCCATCTACTTTTATTTCTTGAAATTTTTTGTTGTTTTGGGTTGAAGGTTTAGGATTTTAAAACTTTGTATAGGTACTAGCACAAGGCATAATCATAATGAAAAAGAAAAGGAAAACATAACAATGGCGATTATCACACAAGAAATCATCTATGAGGAAACTTCTCTCCAATGCATTCAAAATTTGGAATGCATTGACAAGGAAAAAATAATAATATGAACATACCTTTAGCAAAAACATTGCCATGTAGATTGGTAAACAAGTACCTAACATGTTATACAAAATTTACAAAACAAAAAAAAAAAATTAATGGTAAAAGTTAGATTAATTTACTATTGACCAAGAAAAATTCATAATACAAAAATTGGATATGCACACAAATAACTTCAACAATGGGACAAATGTGAAGAAAAATTACAACATCAGATCACATGCATGAGCAACTAGCCATAACACATGGGTCATTGCCAAAAGTGTTGCCACAACCCCACTCTTGTCTTTCTATTAAGTTCAATTATCATTATCGTCATATGAATTTGAAGCATATGATGTTATGTGATAATTTGTACAATAAGATTGTAGGGGGAAAATTTCAGATTTGCAATGGGTAAAATCAAAATGGAAAGAAAAAACTTGTGATGATTATGATGGCTACATCTTCATGGATGATTATCATTTTTTTACATCTTCCACTGAATGATCATCACTTTAATTATAAAGAAAATTTCCTAAAATGAACATTGGTCATGATGAATGCATAATTTTGAATTATACTATCCAAAATCACCAAGGTATTGGGAATTAAAGCAATAGTGAATCAATGCATAATTATAATCAAAAGGCCATCATGAATCTTTAATGATGAACTAATATTTTTAGACCACAATGCAATGATAAATACAAATATGTGAAATAAATATTCATATATTACAAGGTGGGTAAGTATTCAAAAGTAGGGTTTTATGGAAACAAAGGCATGTCTTTCAAAATGTCATTTGAAGTAGGATTACGATTTTAGAAAGTCTCGTTATGATGGACGTACCTTTTGAATCCACATATAAATGTTGTATTCATGATAGAAACAATGTTATCATTTCAAACATGTATTCTTTTTTTTTCTTTTTTTTGGGAGTTCATTCATGTTTTTAAGTATGATTATTATTAAAGCCTAATATGACCTACAAATTTACAAATTTGATTATGATAAAGTATGGCCACACTTGGTGTTTAAAGTTTGTAACCAACATAACCCTAACTCAAACAAAGTGTCATGAATCATGATTTCAATATTCTTAACATTGCAAATTACCATCAATTTCCTAAACATTGTTTCATAAATTAAAAAGCCATGATGAATCTTTACTAATGAATTAAGCATTTGTAGACCACAATACCATTATAAATGTGAATACATGAAGTCAACATTCATAGATCATGACATAGGTAAGGCCCAAAGAATAGGGTTTTTTGGAAACAAATGCCCATGTTTCAAGATGTCATTTGATGATAGGACCACAATTAAAAGTCTTGTTTCAATGGACTTAACTTTTTGAGTGCACATATCATTTTTTTATGCATGATGAAAACAATGTTGTTATTTCAAAAAAATCATTATGGATTTTTATTTTTTTTGAAATTCATTGTTAAGCGCAAAATTACCACATTGAACAACTCAAGCTTCGGTCATTCTTCATTTTTTAGAGAAGATCCAAGAAAATGTTGTGAATGATAATTCTTCAAACTTTCACTTCTCCTTTTAGTAACCCTTCATTGATGAAGAATCTAGGTTTAGTCTATTGGGGTCTATAGGGATGGTTATGATGAGAGATTTAGGAGGTTACCTAGGTTTGTTTATGGTTTATTCCTACCTACCTCTTTCTCACCTTTTGCCTACGGTCCCTTTTATTACCATTCTCTAGACAACAAATAAGACAACACGATTATACCAACTCTACTTAATCCCAACCAACCACTATGAGCAATGGTGATTTACTAAGTTAGTTTTTTGTCCCATTTTTACTACCCTAATCAACCAACATTAACCCCACTGCATCTTCTTGCTATCTTTTCACCTCCTATCCTTATAACCTCTTCCATCATTACTTTACCAAATAACAACCTTTACTTCAATTGGGAACCTTCATACATTGGAATTACTTCTATTATCCATTTTTCAAAACCACAATGCCACATTCAAGATTAACATGTTCAACCCATTCACATTGATAAATTGTCGAAGTTCTTTATGTTTTAATCAAATACACGAAGTCTTTATTATTATTTTAAAATATCTCCTTAGAATTATCATCCTATCATCAAAAACCCCCTTCCCTTATTATTGCATCAGTTATACTTTAAATATGCAAAAAACACACAACCACCACAACGTCCCTTCTTCACCCCCTTTCCTAGTCCAATTCCTTCACAAACCCTAAAACAATGTATACCTCTTCCAAGTCATCTACATTCCTTTTTTGTACCTCCTCCTCACCTTCCCCCAATCATTTGCATTCCCCTTTTATACCTCCCCCTTGGTTTCCCCCATTCTTGAACTCCCCTTGCTCATTATTTTTTCCTTCCTCTTACCTCCAAAGGCCTTTCTAATTGAAAACAATCCTTGAATAGCCACCACCACCGCCCTTGCCTCCCACTCATACCTCCACCTCCTCTTCTCATGTATCTTTCCTTAAGTTTGCCCTAAAAGCTTCATTCTTCATGAGAAAGTAACCACCTCCCACTTGCTTGTTGATGATATAATTAATCACCCCCAAGTCTCCCCAAGTCTTCACACCATGCTCCTACCCCACCCAAAACTCATGAATATTTCAACATCTTCATATCAAAATGAGAAATCAATAAGGAGTTAACCAATAAGCCCCAACCTCCTATGACAACTTAACCCCTTAATCTAGACTTAAGAAGAATTTATAGAAAATAATTTTCTCCAACTATCCCCCCTTACCCAATAGATCAACCACTATAAGGCATGATAAGATGACCTTTTATCCTTTCTAGGCTAAATAACCCACTCCTTCACATCCTATCCAGGCCACCATTCCTTAGAATTTAAGATAGTTAGGACTTTATTTTAACCCCTTTTAAATCACAATCTCCTTCCTTTCCCCCAAAACTTTTGTCCTTTTCAACCTACTTTTTATCTCACCTAAACCCTCCCCACTAGCAACAATCCCACAAAATGCCACAAAATGGGGTTAGGCTAATTTCTACCCAACATTCATCCAATTTTTTAAATATGATTTTTATTAAAGCCTCTTGTAGCATGATAATTAAAAAATTGTTAAATCAATATTTTTACTTGCACAAAATGTCTAATCTTAAAAAATGGGTTACATGTAAATGAAATATTGATTTTAAAAAGGCAATTCAACTCAATGGAACCCTAAAAAATACTTATGTATTATCAAATTATAAATGCTATAATCATAATACATCAAATTTTTAATATGAAATAAGTTTGAACACCATTTTGACCTAGTTAGTTTCAAACATACTTTTAACCTACTTTTATGATATCAAAATTGTTCAAACTTTGTATCCAACTTCTTATCAACTAAATGTAAGGCTCTATGGTTTTAAATTTTTACTTCAAAATAATTTGAATTTACTTTCTTGTGTCCATATAAAAAATTGTTCCATTTTTTAATTGGACTTTGGGTGGACTACTGTTTTTGTCTACTTTACCTTGCTAATACCCTTTGAAATTTACCTTTGCTATTAAGAGCAAAGCAATGATTTTGTTGTGGCTTGTAAATGTTGCCTTTTGCAAGGGGGGTAACCCAACACCACTTGGACCATCAATTATTGCCCCTACTTGAAGCAACTCATACACAATGTGAAAGTCTCCTCACAAAGCTACAATGTTAAGCATGGTGCATCCTTGTTCATCTTTTACATCCACATTTGTACCCTAGTTTATAACCTTATGAACTGCCTTTTAAACACCTTTGGCAACCAAAAGTCTTAAGATTTCACCCCCAACAAAGATGACATGCAATTGTCCATCAATGAAAACATGTTTCTTTTTGGTGGAAAACCATTCCTTAAAGGTGGAAGTCAAAGACGTGTCTCCTAGAATAATCATAGTTTTCACAAGGAGCTTGTCATCAAAGAGCGTAGACTCTTCTAGAACTTTAGATTGTGGGTGCATTGTGATTACATGAAAATTGGCATCATAGGTGTTGGCACCAAATTCATGTTTTTTATTAAAAGGAGACCTGACCTCATGTATAACAAAGGTTACATTAGAAAGTTAAACACCTTTCTTCATTGTTTAGAGTCCAAAATAATTATTTTTCATTTTCAATTTAAATACTTGGGCTAAATGGTTTTCTTCAATTCATTAGAACATATCCACATCCACAACAATTGCAAAGTAGCACAAAAGAATGAACAAACATCATGTGCATAAGAAATAATGGAAAGAATTAGCTACAAACCAAAAGACCAATGACAACCAAAACATGCATAATCTAAAACTCTTGTGTGAACAAATATTTAGGTGTTAATCCCCTTCAAAAAATGGTGTTCATTTGACAACCACACATAATAATGGAAACAAGGTTACCCACCAATTACATTATGAACTGGATGTGCCTATCACAAAATGGCCACAAGTCCCAAGTCTTTAATTTAACCTCCCCTTTATGACCATTCACAAAAATGTTGTCACACTTCATACCACAATGTATGATTGGTGGATCGTGATTATGTAGGTAAAGGAGCCCACATGAAATCTAGTTTGACCAATTCTTAATTGCCTTGATACTCTTAGCCTTTCTTACTTTCCTTCCTTCACTAGTTTCTTATCAACCTTGGTCTTCATGGGGATTTTCTCAACCTAAGATTTCCCTCCTTTCTATTCAACATCAATTATTTTCAGTGCCATTACCTCTACTATATTTGATGTCCTATAAACACAAATAGATGTGATTTATATTTTTTTCTATGAGAAGTGCATGTGACAGGAAAGCCATAAGGTGTCATGTCTTTTATGAAAAACTACCATGACTTTCTAGTCCAAATTTGTTTGTGCAAAACAATTTTTAAATGCATGCTTTAATGTGTTTTGCCAAAAAAAGCTCTAAAGATCAATATAAATAAAGAATGTTTACATGTTTTTATGCCATTTTGACTTCAATTACTAGAACATGATTTCGAATCCAATGTTGACAAGGATGCAAAGATTAAAAACAAACATTAATTAAGTTGTGAAGACATGATTTATCATGACTGACTACTTCCATGTCAATTTGAAAATAAATCTGCGCAAAATGGGTCATTATAAGGGAAATACTTAGGCATGTTGACAGAGTAATAATACTAGACAAAATCCCAACAAATATTTTTTGTACTATCAAAATGTACTAGGTCGATAGGTCCATATAAATTGAGGTTATTATGTCAATAGGATAGATAGATTGTCATAATTGCATAATGATATGACACAAAGTAGTTACAACTACTTCTTGTAACTATTAGAGGGCATGTCAAATCTAAAGTAAATCTGTCACATGAGATTCTGTGAATGCTTGTCTTTTGAATATAAACATCGAGGCTTGTTTGGAGTGAAAAGATTACTTTGTGAATGGAATGTGGGGACATTTTTCTAATGGAGCTTGAACATTTATTTTAATTTTGGTGTACTGATTTTGATTTCCTATTAATTGAATAGCATAATAAATTATAATTCTAAATAATTTAAGGAAATTCTCTAGCAATATAGTTGTCCTAATTAATATTTTTACTTGGTATTTATATTAATGGAGTAAAAAAAGAATCTAGGGTGGTGCAGGAATGTATTTAACATTTGGCGACCACAATGGGATATTTTAATTCATTGTTGTTGGAGAAAATAGAAGAAATAGGTTATGTAATCCTTTTTTATGCAATACAATTAATGGCAAATGAAAAAGGGAAAGTTGAATTAGACGAGTTAAATTTAGGATTTTGCTAATTCATGTACTTTATATAATTCTACCTTGTGGATTTACAAAATTGTTAGAAGTTTATAAAGTTAATAAAGAAGAAAATAAAACAAATAAAATGATTGTTATGGGTGCTGAACATGTCATAACTTTTCCTAATTTGTTCACTTATTATGAACAAGATATGGCTAAATCTATTATTTTATTTGATTATTACAACAACGTATACCAGGGATGGTTCAAGAAATGGTAGATCATGACGACTATTAAAAGAGGAAGCTGTGAATGGTTAAAAGAAACTATAACAATTAATGAAGGAAAAGAAAGATAAAGACTTCACAATAAATATGGTTGGAATTTTCTAAATTACTTATATACACCAAGAAGGTTTCTAGAATTTGATACATGGGGAAACTTTGTTGATAAATTTAAAACATTACTTGAAAATGTTCAAGAATTGATAATAAAAAAATTACATGGGGGAACTAAAGTCTGGTGCATATAGCTAAAAATATTAATAATTGACATTGCATGATTATCGAAATATAGGAGATGGCTACCAATAATGGTATGTTTACTAACTAATTCCAATTAAGAAAGTTGTAACAATCTATCATATTATCAATTTCATGATAGAATAGAGTTTACAAAACCAAATATTAATGTTTTGGTAGAGAAATGGATACCATGCAATTTATTATGGACTCCTAGATTTTTAGGGTTTGAATACGCAATGAAATTAAGAGGGAATGAAGAGTATTTTCCAAAAGAAATTGAATCAAAAAAATTTTGGCCTACAATGATTATTCCAGATCCATATAAGAAATATTGAAAAAATTAAAGAAAGAGAACATGTTAGCAATAAGGAAATAGGAATTTTTAAGAACCCATGACAGATAAAAGTAGGGAAATACAAGAGCAAAATAGACTAAGAGATTGGAGAAGACAAAATTGTGAATAAGCAAAAGAAATAGTTGTTCAAATAGAAAAATCTAAAGAAATAGCTGCTCAAATAGAAAAATCTATTAAATGGAGGGGTTGAAAACTATTTTAATCCATCTAATAGCTATTAGGTACTTCATCCTGTTGAAGAAGAAGGAAAAGTAATAGTAGTGCAAACAACAACTAAAAAAACAATGGTTCACCCAATGAAGATATTCAACAATCCACTGAAACTGGAACACGATACGAAATGTAAGAAAAAAATGATGAAGAGAATGCTGATGCATTGTTGAAAACTCTAGAGGCTACAATAAATGCTTTTGGAACACTCAATTGGGTCATAGAAGAAGGATGGCCATGGAATACCAAGAAAATGGTTGGAAGAAGATGTAACAAAAAAGGTTGGCAGTAACAACACAACTAACAAAGCTTTTGGAAGAAAATTATTCAAACTATTCCTTTAGAGCCCCAAACGCATTAGGACCAGAATTCTTTCAAATATTCCACCACTAACTATTGTCACACCAATAATGAATATTTTGCCCATTATGGGGGTACCTTTTACAATTGCCTTACATAAACAACTACCTAAATATCACAATAATGAAATTTTAATTTTACACATTCGATAATTGATTGTGTGTGTGTGACTAATGGAGAAAATACTAATGATCATAAATTATAATATTTTCCAAAAATTTTGAGGGGAAAAGCTGGTGATTAGTTTGGAAGGTATGAAATAGTTCACCTAGTAGTGACATGGGTGGAAATGCAATGTGCTTTTATAACCTGGTTCAATGAGATCAAAATTGAATGGCAAGCAGTTATTGTTTTACGATATGTGAACAAAAGAAGTATGAGTTAGTGGAAGACTATTATGACAAATTCCTCCGATTATGTGCAGTAATTCCTCAATGATTAGATGATTTCTATTTGAGATAAGCTTGTCAATAGGGTCTACAAACTAAAGTAAAAATGGCTATTATTAGTATGCTTAGAAAAACACTAGCAAAAGTAGCTAAATTTGCAATTATAGTAAAAGAAAAGTTGCCCATGAGATGAAAAAATATGGCAAGATATCGTCAAAATGATTTTGACAATGATGAATTTGATGACTTTGACAATGAAGATGAGCGTCATGAAAAGAATATTAAAAAGAAATCTAAGAAAGTAGATTTTGACATAGTAAGAACATGATTATATTGTCAAAATTATTTTAATGAAGGTCATTTCACAAAAGAATGCAAATTGTTAATGAAATTTTGTAGGATTTGTAAAGCAAGTGACCATAACACAAATCGATGTCCTAATAAGGTTGTGAATGGAAGTTGTCTTTCAAGAGAGATTATACCAATACATGTAATACAAACATAAATGCCAGGGGCATAGGAACAAAAGCAATTACCAATTTATAATGCACCAAATAATCAAAATCGGTATAATGATCAACAATATAATACAAGATCAAATGGTTGTAATTGGCAAAGCAATAATCAATCAAATCAAAATTAACGGTATAATCAGCAAGCTTATAATCAAAACAATAGATTCTGACAAAATGTTGTGAGATGTTTATGTTATTGAAAGGAAGGCCATGTCATGAATGATTGTCATGTATGGAAAAAAATTATTGAGGAAGAATAAAAGAATTCCAAACCAAAAGTTGGAATAAATGTAGCCATGGTTGATTGGGACCAATCAGTAATGGATGTTTGTGTGACCAGAAGAGGACAAAAAGTGAGGATGCCAAAGGTCAATATGCATGCTAAAGAATTTCCAAAGAGAGAAGTTAGCCCAGGCAACAAAGGATGTCAAATCAAATGGGAGAAGGAGAATTTGATTCACAAGGATGTAGTTAATGAACTATGGAAAATACAAGAAGTGGAAGACAAACCATGAAAATGTGTAAGGATGTTCCGTTTGATTTGGAACCGGCCAAGTCAATTGGTCAATTGAAAGGGTTGAACAAAGAAGAACTATTACAGTTGATGCATCAAGTCAACTTGATGAAGGATGATAAAAGGTCAATTGAAATGGCCAAGGAAGTTGATGTAAATGTTGAGTCGACATGAGCTGACATGTTGACACAAAAAGATGTATCGTTAAAATAATTGAATTTATTATATAAAAAAAGTGAGTTGATGAATGCTAGTGGCAAGTCGATAGTAAATATCGACAATCCAATTTATAGTGAAGAGGATGAAATGGATTTTGACCGTAAACAAGGAAGAATTGACTTGTTTGAGAAGAGGTCATGTGGCAAAGTGAAGTGTGTTAACACAAAATATCATCGTTGAACAAATAGAGAAAGAAAGTGGTGAATTAGAATATTCGTGATGAATTCAAAGATAGAAATGAAATTAGGACAATTATTGGAAATTTCTTTTCAATTAAAAGAAATTATGATAATGTCATTGTTGAAAATGGAAGAAACTCATATTGTTGATGTTTGTAAAGTCATAATATCTAAACACTAAGAAAAAAAGGCCATTTTTTAACCAATTACTTTTTTACTGCATGTCAGGCTCAACTTGCCCTCAATTGCATAATTATATTTATTTCAACAAATTCCACATGGCTTGCTTCACACTTCAACTTAGTTGACTTTTCGACTAGGTTGGTAAGTGTACAATGTTGACCATCATTGCCAATTGACCATTGATTTTTATTTTTAATTAATAAATTCATAATCAAACTATAATGGAAAGATCCACTTTCAAAATTTGTTAAACTTTATCATTTTGATCGTTTCATTGTCTTAATTAGCCTTATTTATGGATGGATGAATGTTGGAAAATTTGATGGATGAAATAATGTCTGTGTTTTCACTATAGTTCAACTTTGATTTGATTTTAAGTTCAACTTAATTGTAATTTTTTTACAACTTTGTTGTGATTAGTTTCCAACTTTGGTAATTTCAAAACCCTTTAATTTTGAAATCAATAACTTTTGTTACACTGCACCTTGTCACTAGAAACCTAAGTTTGTTGGAATTTTTTTTGTTTCATGCATTGTAGAAATTTTGTCTTTTGCAACTTGTCTTATGCAACTGCACATGTTGCATGCAACTCCAAAAAAGTTGCATGTGAGATTTTTTAGTTGCATAAGACAAGTTGCAAAAGACAAAATTTCTAGTAGTGATGGTGTCTAAATGTGATGGAACATTAGAAGTGGGAGAACACAAACATCTTCATCTAAAGTCATTGGGCATGGTATTGGAGTGGTTAAAAAGTGTGGAACATTAAGTTGACATGTCCTTGCTTATTGAAACAAACATCAACCTCCTAAATTTCTTCCTTGGGATTGTCTTTCAAGGCTAAGTTACCTTGATTCATTGAGCAATAATGATTTTTCCCTAAAAAGAAATATTGCACCAACATTACTTGGAACGGTTGGTACGTTTAGCATTGCCCCTCATGCATCCAACAGATTTCCATACTCATTTGTGTTAATGTACTCCCCATAGGTGTCTAAAAACACACGCTTATTTTGTGACTCCTTATGTAATGTAACCATCCACCATGAGTTGGAAGAATCATTGAAATAGAAAACTTGTTGGACTTGTGATGACACTACAACAAAAGGTGTCCTTGTATGCCAAATGATTTCAGTGGATTTTGAGTGAATTCATTGGTTGTAGTGAACGGGGACCAATGAAGAAGTAATGAATTCACTGGTCTGATGAACGGGGACTAGTAAACTGCACCCACATTTTGTAGTAATGTGGGAAGACAAATGAATCATTGCCATTTGTTAATATATGTAAAAAATTAGCCATTAAAAATCCAACCTCATCTCGTTTATAAGTTGGATTACCCCAACTATCTAAGCCATTTCGGACCCAATCACACTGAGTAATACCACGGGGGTGGATAATGCCATAATCTAATTCCAAAAAGGCCTTGGTTGAAATAGGTAAAGGCAAATCATAATTGGGGTGACAATACCTTTACCATCATTGCAAGAAAAAGGACAGTCATTATGAGTACAATTAATAAATTTTCTGTTAAAACCATTAGAGAGACCAAAGTATGTTGATGATGGTTATGATTGGCAAGAAGGATTGTCAGATGAAGAGGAAGAACAACTCCACAATGCAATGCCTGAGTTGTGGCATGTAGGAAAAGTGGCACCAGAAGAGTTATATTTTTTGAAAAAGATTGATTATGGCATGTTTCAACCAGAAGAAAAAATAGAATATCCAGTTTATTTTTATCAACATCAACTTGGGGAAGTTTTGATATTGGATGAAGCTACCAATGTGACAATCAAAGATAAAATGATTATAGGATGGATAGTCATAGCTGAGGAGTAGCTGAAGAAACTAAACTTGGGAAATGAAAGAGATCCTAAGGAGGCACTTATTAATGTAGTATTACCAATATATTTTCAAGCACAAATCAAAAAATTATTGGTTAATTATTGTGATGTCTTTGCCTGGATTTACAAAGATTTGAAAGGAATACCTAGGGAAATTTGTGAACACAAAATTGACTTAGTGGCTAATGCCCAACCGATTAAACAAAAAAACATAAAATGAACCCAAATTATGCATTAAAAGTGAGAGAAGACTTAGACAAATTATTTGATGTTGGATTTATCTACCCCGTTGAAATTACACAATGGTATTTCCTTTAGTATAATTGTATCTAAGAAAAATGGGAAGTTATGAATTTGTGTAGATTATTGCAAACTAAATGCCCAAACCAAAAAGGATCCATTTCTTTTACCCTTTTTGGATTATGTCACGGATTCTATAGCTAGACATGAGATGTATTCTTTTATGGATGATAATAATAGTTATAACTAAGTTAAAATGGCCAAAGAGGACAAAAACAAAACAACATTCATTTCACAATGGGGCGTTTATGCTTAAAACGTTATGTTATTTGGGTTATGTAATGCCCTTCCTACTTTCCAAAAAGTAATAACAAAAATGTTTAAACCTTATTTGAATAAATTTATGGGCGAAAGCATGAAATAAGGAGCCATAAAGTGTGTGGATAGTCCTTAAAAATTGTTTTTCAATTTTTTGAAAAATCACCATGGGAACATTATATATATATATATCAAAAATTTAATTTTTGAAATGAATTCTTATACTTTCAAAGTTGCAACTGCAAAATTTTCATGAAAATTCACCATGTTTTAATAGTCATTTTATACGTTTAAAACACTCAAGAAAAAATGTGAACATGTGGTTTTTTTGTTTCAAAAGTCTTTTTTCCTTATCAAATGTTGATCAAATCATTTCAATTTTTTTGTGAACTGTAGTATATTCCACAAGAAGGGATCCATATGTTCAAAAAAATCAAAAAATCAAAATACATATACACTTTTAGATTGTGATACTCAAACATCCTTAAACAATATTATAATTTTGAATTTATAATCATGGTCCAAAGTAAAGTTATAGATTTGATTATAATCTAAGGTTTGATGTAAAAAAAATTGAATTTTTATCATGTTATATGTCATATTTGGCTTCAAATTTGATATTATGTTTGAAAAATTGTGTGAAAAATGTAGTATAAACTAATTAAAAACTACCGTGTGGAAAATGCAATCCTTGGAAAGGACTTTAACCTTGGTGTGACTAGCTTTCTATTTCATGCTTTCACCCTTATGCAAGTGTTTTTAAATGATTTTAGTGTATATGGAGACAAGAAAGATCATTTGGAACAATTACAAAAATGCCTTGAAAAGTGTAGGTTAAATGGGATTAACCTTAATCTTGAAAAATGTGCATTTTGTGTAAATTTGGGAGTATTGCTTGGACACATAGTATGTCATGATGGTTTGTTGGTAGATCCACATAAGATTATGGCAATTACTGTTATGCTAACACCTACTAATTTAATTGAAATAAAAAAATTCCTAGGAGCAACTAATTTTTATCAACATTATTTTCGAAACTTTGCAAGTAAAGTAGCACCAATGTGCAAATTATTAAAGAAACATTAAATTTTTTTGTGGACAGAAGCATGTGCCAAGTCTTCGAAATGGATGAAGGCATTTATGACATGCCTACCCATACTTATTGTACTTGACTGGAAATTGGAATTCCATGTGCATACATATGCATCAAATTTTGCACTTGGAGCCATGTTAAGTCAAAACCCAGATAAGACTATCGATAAACCAATTTATTATGCCAGTAGATTAATGAACACTGCAGAAAAGAACTATACAACTATTGGAAAAAAAAACATTGACAATGATTTACGTTGTGAAGAAATTCAAACATTATCTTTTGGGAAATAGATTCACATTCTTTGTGGATCATCAAACTTTGTTACATTTGGTTAATAAACCAATAGTCAATGGCCAAATTGCTAGATGGTTAATATTATTACAAGAATTTGATTTTAAAGTACTACTTAAACTAGGTCATGTGCATTTCTTACCTAATCAATTATCTAGAATTAATCATGGGAAATTAGTTATTGGAGTTGAAGATCAATTACCGAATGTTCAACTATTTGGTATAAAAATATATTATTATGGACAAATAATTGATTATTTCAAGAAAGGTTATTTTGATGACGATGTGCCCAAAGAAAAATGAAGCCGATGGGTGATTAAAGCAAGACCATACATGTCATATGATGGGCATTTGCACGAACTAAGACTAAATGGAATGTTAAGGCAATGTTTAACACCCATTGAAGCCTAAAAAGCCTTGGAAGAATTCCCTAGAGGGCCAACTAGAGGTCATTATGGTAGCAATACAATAGTGAAGAAAATTATGTTGACATGCTACTTATGGCTGACTATTCACAAAGATGTTGCTGACTTGTGCCAAAGATGTGACATTTGTCAATGATTAGAACCTATGTGGCAAAGTGGCGAAGAACCATTTAAACTAGTTATGGCGTTTGAACCCTTTATGAAATGGGGTTTATATTTTATGGGACCTATCAAACCCATAACTAAAAATATTGGTAACCAATATATCATTGTAACCATTGATACACCATTAAGTGGGTAGAGGCTAAGGCTCTTAGGGACAACACAACAAATAACACAACCAAATTCATTTATGAAAACATTATAACTAGGTTAGATGTCCCACCCACTTTGATAGTGATCAAGGAAGTCATTTCATTAATAAAACCATTGAAATAAAAGTGGAAAAATTTATGATTATACATCACAAGTCAACCATGTACTATCCACAAGGAAATGGATAGGCTAAATCGACTAATAAAACCTTGAGAAAGATTTTGGCTAAACTAGTTAATGTTAATTGTATCGACTAGGATGCTATGCTTTTCACAACACTGTGGGCATATCGAACATCATATAAAGTTATTACACAATTTATGCCATTTGAATTGGTTTATGGCACTCAACCGATTATGCTAACTAAATTTATGGTCTCCACCAAAAGAATCAAGGATATATCAACAAAAGATCTTAATCAAGCCATCCATGTAAGAATGGGAGAACTAGTATGATTGGATGAAAAACATTGGTGTGTCAATGAAAATATTAATCATACACTAGAAGAAAAACATGTATTTTCGACTGTTCTTTGCGATTAAATTTTAGTCGCAAGAGACATTTTGCAACTAAAATCCTTTTAGTCGCCTAAGACAAGTCGCATGTGAAAACTAGTCGCAAATGACAAAGAGTATAAAGTCAACAAATACATTTCGTCCTTTGACTCCATTGTATACGTATTGTCACATGCGACTAATATGCGACTATTTTGGTCACAATTCAAGGCAAATCATGTGTTGCCACGTGTTTTAATATATGATTATTTATATTATTATTATTATTATTTTGAAATAATCTAAGACGTTCAATTCAAAGACTTGGATGAT
>Ga0209611_10004425_pt1 | contig 24022 bp, 11 predicted proteins | sample S1TSphgellanicum_3_FD_187693 | JGI IMG/M metagenome (GOLD analysis project Ga0209611, IMG submission 187693) | Host-associated microbial communities from peat moss isolated from Minnesota, USA - S1T2_Fc - Sphagnum magellanicum MG (SPAdes) (version 2) | ecosystem: Host-associated > Plants > Peat...
AATATGTCTTTCAAAAAAAATAAAATCTTAATAATATTATGTTAAAGTGTATATTAAAAATATCCAAAAATATGTCATTAAAAATATTTTCAAATTGTTCTTTTAATGTCAAAATTGCTTTTAAGCTACTTTTATGTAGCTTTTAAGCAATGGTTACAAAAGGTTAAAAGTCCTTATATGTATTTTTCATTAATTAAATTGATTCAAAATTTTTATGATATGTACATAATTTATTCACAATAACATTTTATTTTTAAAAATCTATTTATTTATTTATTTTTTACAATCCAAAGTTCAAAAAATTAAGCAATGATTACGATTGTTAATGGTACATGTTAGTATGAATGCACCCATTTCATTTATTTCAATTGTATTATAGTTGTCATATGTGATTATTGTGCAACTTGCTAATAAAGTCAAACATGGTTTATCAAAATTTGTGTATATGATGCATACATTCATCCATGTGAGGGTCCATTTTGAGATTAATATGCAACTACAATAGAACTCTTTTTGACGTGATATTTTATTTTTTAGTTCCCCATATTTCCACAAGATAATTACATATTAGTTTTTTTAAAGTTTTAGTTGCAAAATAATGAAATTTTAATAAACATAATTTCTCATAGTGTGAATAAAACATCACCATTCATTCAAAAACACATATTTATTTATGTCGTCCAACAGTTCTTTCATAATAATTTTCAATCAATTTCACATATATGCTCATAATGTACTTTGCAAATGTGATAATTTGGGTCTTTGCCTTCCTTGTATTTGACCCAATCCATGTTTTTTCATGTAGGGGTGGCTACTACAAGACTAGGTGAGGTCATGACTAAAAGAGGGGCCATACTAGTGGGGTGTGGTGGTTGGTGGGTTCGTAAGGCTAGAGCACCCTCAATCGTCGATGTGGTGCAATATATTGGTGGATTCCCAACCTGATAACCATGGTATGGAGGAATTGCAAAGACCCTTCGGTAGTGATGTGATGATGCTTGGAGCGTTGGAGGTGGGGGTTGCCAACTTGAAAATTGTTGCCTCTAAGGTGATGGAATGAGCTAAAATGTCACAATTTGTGCTATTGTGAATGTTGTCAGCAAGTTAACAACCTTCCGATGTTGTCAATGTGGCCCTAAATCACAAAATTGATCCAACCTTAGTTGGTCCATTGTTCCCCCTTCTAATTCCTAAAATCTCCCATGGCCATTTGGTGAACTATCATGTCAACGTTGTTCCTCCCTCAAATGGTCTAAAAGGGCAAGATTTGATGCGGTTACTTCTGATTGGGGCTAACCTTTGCTTTGACCCCCTCAACCTCCTTTTCCTTTTTTGTTTTCGATGTCGCAATGTTTGGCTACTCATTCCCTCTCTCCATTCCTTTTCATTTCGTGTGGCCTACTACATCATTTAATTATAAGTTAGGACATAATTTTCACCATGGTTAGATTCCACCACAATATTCCATTATTAATAGAGAAGTGTTCCACCATGATTGCCAAAAATGTTAAAATAAAATATTAAACCTTAAGTTTTGAAGTATATTTATTTGTTTAAATTATCTTCCCTTACCATTGTACCAAGGTCTATTATATGGAATTTTTCAACAATGGTTGTGAGTTCAAGTTTTGGTCCCCTTATTTTTCATTACCAATTCCACACCTTATTTTCTTTACAACCTCATTATCCTATCTAGTTCTAATATGCAATTCTTACTATCTACTTTTCCTCTCCTTTTTTGATTCCCATCAAGGTTAACTAAAATTAAGTTACAACATGATCAAAGCTAAAATAAACATACAATGACTCCTTCCTACTATACACAACATTCCCACAAACTTCCCTCCCCAATGTTTTATTTATAGATCACCTTGGTACAAAAAAAAACAAATGATCCCCTTCCTTTGTAGGGTTTCCTCCTTCCTATTTGTCTATGTTGTTTCCTCTTGCCCATCGCCATCTTGCTTCCTTTCTTCTTCTTAATAGCAATAGGTTGTCCTAGGGTTTTTTCCTTCACTATTTCATTATCCTTGCCCTTCTCTCTTTCTATCATTTTCCACTCAACGAGGAAACACCCAAAAAAAATCCTTTTTAGATTCAAACCCATTTAAAGTTGAAAAGGGTTTAAGGTTGAGTTAACCCTAAAAATGATGAAATACCCCCCTCCAATCATCATGAAATTATGAAATGTATACTATAGTGGACAATTTTGAAATATAAGCTAGATGTACAAAGGTAGATAATCATTAGTAAGAAAGGTATAAGTGATGATCATTAATAAGTAATGGTTAAAAGCTTAAGAAAAAAGTGGAACACATACACCAAACATTGATAAATAATAGTTAAAAGCACAAAGGATAAGGTGGTAAGTACTAAACATTGATAATAGTAATCAAAAACACATATACAAAATGACAAATGTCAAATATAAAAAGTTATAACTAAAAGCAAAAGGAACATTGCAAGAAATGATGGACACAACAAGTAGTATTAAAAAGGATAGAATCAAATAGGAAAACAAGTTACAAATCACAAAAATAACACCCAAAAAAAAAGAAATGCAATTTGAAAAGGTTCAAAAGATGAAAAAAAGAATGCAACGATGGTAGGCTTACTCCCTTTAAAGGATGTGAGCAAGCCATTTGACAACAATTGCATGACCTGACCCTAACAACCTTGTTTTCCAACCCTAACCATAATATATTTAACTTGAATGTTAATTGACAATGGATTAACTTAATTAGAGTTAAAAACTCTTAGTTTAATTTCCAAGTGGTGGTTTTCTATAACATGTGGAATTTTGTTCAAACCATTTGCACAATTTTTCAATGGAAGTAGTTTTTAGGAAATTTCATGGTTATATAAATGTATTTTTTGCAATATTAAATTACATTTACAAGATATTTTGATTTTATTTGATTATACCTTATTTTCTCAATGCAAAAAATAATTCTAATTTGTTTCAAAACTAGGTGAATAGGTATTCAACAACAACGAGTGAAGGCATTGCGGTTGAAATGTTGAGACCCAGTTTTGATAGGGATCATTGACCCAATATTTCTAGGGATTGTGACCCTTTTAGAACATCTCCATCAATCACAATGCATATCACAATTTGTATGAAGATCAATAAAAATTTGCCCAGCTGATTTAGTAAATTGACTATGGCTCAACACTTTTGCTCAATATGCCGAGTTGGCAAAAGCCACAACATGGCGTAACTAACTCATGCTCTTGATTGGTCAGATGTATTGATTAGTCCAAGTGGTTTGTAATTAGTAGGTTTTGAAACTTGTACTATCCCACATTCATGTTTATGGGCGGGGCTTGGAATTTTGTTAAATAGGATGTGATATTGGATGTGAAAAATATTATTGCACAGCCGAATGCTGAGTATAGGTGTAGCTTCTCTTAGGAAGCTAAGAATACAAAGAGAGTCAGCCCTGGATCGTGGATTACACTTGAAGCTGAAAGCATCTCCCTGCCACCCAGAGGAAGAAACTGGCCTATACAAACTATTTTCGATGAACTACTAGAGCGGAAAATAGTGTGAAACTAAGCTTTGATCTGTAAACCAATGTACAGATGATCTCTAAACATTTAATACAGTGCCCTTCAATGGTGAAACCCAGTTTGAGCCAGTATGATGAAATAATAGTTTTGATTAACCTAGTTGTTAACTTTTAACTAGTCTTTCAATTTACACTCTGCACTTCTTCACATTGATGAGTAGAGATGGAGAAATTATAATAAACAATGGTATGTTGGATGTGATAAACATTGATAGAGGCCCAATAAGGATGTCTCAATGCAGATGCTCTGATAAGGCACCAGAGCCTTCATTGATATTAATGCAAACATATTGCATTGCACGCAACAATTTGTCATATGCTCAGGGGTCAGGACCCAAGTGACATATATGGCTCCATGAGAAGAAGAAGGACCTTCTCATGCACATTTGCAAAAAAACCTACGTCCTACACACTAGACTTGGCATGTGCAACTCTTACAAATCACATTTAAGTCATTGATGGATGCATAATGAAGACTCTACCATGTTTACTATTACACGGTTATAGCATTAACTCAATCTCCGAAAGAAAACAACACCTAATCAGCAATGTTAAATTTTGTGATGTATAGCCATAATGGTGATGATCCACAGGAAGATTTAGTTAGATTTGGTGAAAGCTAAATATGGAATTATATATATGCTTCTATATTTTTGGCTCCTTTACTTGTATTGTGTATAAAGGTTTGGCAATTTTTCTTAAATTTTGGCTGAATTCTAGCTAGTAAAAATCTCATAAAGCATGATTTTTAGCACTTTTAATTTTTCATATAGCTTTCTGGCTATTTATATAGCCAACAAAAACAAACAGATGCTGATCAATCATTCAAAAAATAATTTTTACCTAGATTAATGTCAATCAATCTTTTTTCTTTTGGCAAAAAATCAAACAAATGAAACACCCAAAAAAAAGAAGAAAAAAAATTCTGTTGCAAATTCCATTTTTCACCAAATTTCATTCTATTGTCTTTAATGGAGAGTGTGGCCAATTAAGGCAAAATCCATTTTGGGATGCTTGCCATTGTGGCTGCATCACAAAATTGCAAGAAAACAACTGGTGTCAATGACAAAAGTGAGGGCTATTAGTGTTTTTTTTTTTCCCTCAGTTTTGTTATGTAGCATTATTAGGATTCATCCCAACAACAATTTAATAGCATTACTTGATTCATCACAAGTTTTTAGAAATTTTTTGTAACTGTTATAAAAAATGGTGAGAAATTGCCTCAAAACTGAAAATTGTGTCCAAATGTGACAAAACAATTCTCAAAAATTTAGTGATTTTCTTTAAAACATGGAAATATGTGATAGAATATTCCCTTTTGTGATTTGAGGTCAAAGTTTTGCAAGGAAACCTTAAACCCTAAACTAAATTTTGCACTTTGTCGTAGTGTAAATGGAGGGTGCCTTATATGTTGTAATGGGGCATCAATAGTGCATGAGCATTTTGGAAAGCAAAATGCCCATAAAGGAAACACAACCATTTCGCTTTTCAAGATGCTGTCATTACCATTTAAAACTTTTCTTAACGTGATATCCGGCGGATACATTTGGTACACATCAAGTATCACAGTAAAAAAATTTAAATGGTAAAAAGTAAGTCAAGTTTTACACCGGCTAACCCCCAGCCCTAGGCATTGCCCTTATAAATGCACAAACCTGTCATACTTTTCACTGAATAGTCTCAGTAAAACGATAACTGATTCCGATTGGATGGGTTTCAAGGGCAGGGGTTTGAACTGGTATTGACCGGGTATATTGACTACAACTTGGGTATACAATATTCATATGAGTACTAATACTGAATAACATACCGAACGGGTATGAATTGAGACAATACCAGCCTTATACCAATACCAGCCTCGTATGAGACCTGAGGTAATACCAGGTTTAAACTTGTCTTACCAATACCTGTGTGGTAAGAAAAAACTTGAGGCAAGAAAGCCCTAACCAACATTGATTTGAAGTGAACTATATGCACTATGCTTCCTCTAGTTAAGTTAGTAGCACTCCAGGCTCCTTCCCTAGGTGGACTAATTACCAATGCGGACCAATTCGGTCCACTTTTCAGTGTATTTTTGGTGTAGTTTTTCCCTGATGTTTAAGGGTTAAGCAAATGCCTAAATCTCAGTTCCACCCAATGTGAAACCAAAACTCTTGGAAAACTGAAATAAGGTTCGTTCTCCATGTGGACCCTAAACCCTACACAACTATTTTGTAGTAAGTAGTGATTGAATGGCCTTTTCATGTCTTGAGTGCCAAGTATTCAAGTGCTAGGTATCTCTTTCTTTAAGAGAATCTAAGGTCTTCTAGTTGATCATCCAAACAACTCCCCAAAGTCTGTCTTTGACACCATTATTAGTTTTTCTTTTTTGGTGGCACAAACATGTCAAGAGAATTTGTGTCAAAAAAAGCGAAAAACAAATTCATATGAACATGTTCAAAGAGTTGAAGGGGTCAAAGGTAACTGCCAACAGATTATATGCATAACCATGTGGTGGAAACAAATAGGAATGACTAGTGTATATATATATATATAATTATTTTGTTTTTTAAAAATTATTTGTTAATGGTGGGTATGGTGGAAACAAATTGGAATGACAAGTGGGGAAAAAATATTTTAGTTTATTTTATTTTATGGAATTTTGGGTAAACCGTTAGTGGTCCATGTTGGGTGTATTGATTCAATAGGCCACATGGAAACTCAACCTAAGTTGCTTGCTAGAGCAATTAGTACGGTGACACTTGGGACAAGTTAGTATTCGGTGAGAGTCCTGTAATCCAAATGCAGTCCAATGCTTCACCTAACTTAAGTAAAGACATCCGTAGACAACTATTGTTTGTAGCTTTGCAGCTGCTTTGCTTTTGTCTCCTTAGAGATCCTTAAGGATTTTCAATAGCTTTCTGAATGAATGAAGTTTGCTGGTATCTGATAGATAATGTATGGACCTAGTAATGTCGTGTCTGATTTATTGATGCAAATCACAAGGCCCAAATGAATGACTTGATTGACATGGTGCCATCAGGCTCGAAAGTAATGAGTATTACACCTACAAAGTGGCACACCATGTCTCTGGAAGTTGGAAAGCCATGGAGTACAGTTCCGTAGGGCCCAAATGGAACCAACTGTACAACCGTACCTGATATTTGCTACAAAAATGACAATATTTATAGTGAGAGCATAATTTAATCTTGCAATCTCTTGAAGGCAAGAAATCCTAACAGCATCTTCACCAGTGTTTAGTATGTGACCCTACAAATTAAGATTGAAGTCAAAATATGTTGGTTTGGCTCAGCAAAATGGTTTCTGCCCAACCATTTTGGCATAGTTTGCTAAGGCTGGTGAATAACAGAGAGAAGCTTAACAGCTGCTGTTGATTGGCTAAATAGTTTGATTGGTCCAGGTGGGTTGCTATTAATTAGTAATCTCCCATCTATTTGCAATTTTAGTTTTATGGGTGGGGTTGAAAAAAAAGAAAAGTAAACAACTAAACTTGGATGTGAGAAATATTTTTGCAGGGTCACATACTGAGCCATGTTGGGGATGTTTTACCCTAAAAGAGTTATTTTCTTGTGAATTCATTTTCTGGATGTTGTTGATTCAGGAATTCATGGTGGGTTTTATTAGCACAGTGATTCCAAAAGAATGATCCAACATTCCTACATTTTTCCAGTAGAAAAGAGAAAACAATTTAGCTACTAGTTGTCCAAAGAAAACAGAATTAAGTTACAATGCATAAGTGAACAAAGTCTAAGAACAAGGTGTCATCTAGTGGCCCATTAGTGCAATAATCTTCATGTCAGACCACCAATGCATCATCTCTTCTTGTCGTGGAGGGCAGTAGTAGGTTGTAGCACAAACAATCAAATCCATTAATGGGCTACACAAAGTATGAATTGATGAAGGTTCTCTACAATAGCACAAATGTCAAATATTTGGCATAATAATGGGGTACAGTGGAAGATCACCATTTTGATGGGCTTTAATTAAATCCACTGTTAGCGCATGAGGTTGCTGAGCTTCAAGCCACCGTTAGGGCATGGGGTTGTTGAGCTTGAAGTGGTTATGGGCTTTAATTGAATCCATGGTTAGGGCATGGGATTGATGAGCTTGAAGCAACCTCGAAGGCTTCAATCAAATGTTAAGTGTTAGGATATAAGTGGACAAAAATGAAAACAACTTGCTCAACAATTTTCATTCTATGTATGGCACAATATTGTGTGTGTGTACAAGTGTATGTTACCATAACAAAATTTTGTCAGAAGAAGCAAACATTATAATTTGTCAGCATCTGGCTGATCACTATGAAAGTACATGAATTGCATCATAGTTTAGTGCTCTTAGGACAATATTTTTTGGATTCATTTATGGATGGTAGTTTGGACTCATTTATGCATTCAGTGTGGACTAGGTTTGGATTTTATTGTGTAGTTGGTAAGGAAAATTTTGCTGTGTTCACCAAGCATGCCCTCACATGCTGGAGAGTCTCATGGATTTGGCACCATTTACCAAAAATTTATTTACCAACCAAAGACAATTTCTTTCTTGTTTCTTATCGGTCTTTAGGGTTAGTTTCCATGTGGCCCACTAGGCCAACTATATTTGATAAATACACCATCCAATCATTCCAATTTGTATAAGAACATGTAAAATGTATTAGGGCATCTATCAGTGTATTTCCCACATTTGAATACTGAAGAGTTAATTCCGCAGACAATACTACTTTTTCTTTTTTCCTTGACTGCCCAATTGCCCAACTAAGATGCATCTGATCATCTTCATATTACCCAGACAAATCTTTTTTGTTGTATTATATATGCCCAAAGTGAGCATAACAGGACCCAAAATTTGTGTCTGGGCATCATCCAAAAGATGGATTGGGCCAAGGGCAAACAAGAAAAAAAAAGAAGCAAACAATATTTTTTGCACTATTTAGAATAGGTAAGCACCCATTGCTAATTTAATGTCCGCCCAATTAATAACACAATGCTAATTATTCCACTGCCCTCACCACCTATGAACATGAAAAAGTGAATACCTTACTACATTAGCAACTTCAACATTAATTATGTTATCTTAAGAAAATATTGAAAATTTCCAAAACAATTAATTTGAAAAAATTAAAAAGAAAATATTGAGTCTTCAAAAATATTCTATTTGTTGAAGTTGCCAATGTACTAGGGGAGTAAAAAGTAAGAGACAATTTAAATATCAGTAGTCAACACTTGGGTCATTGTTACAGCCGGCCAATCAAAAACAATTGTTTCATTATATTTCGTCCATAGCATGTCCCAAACATGTTCCCCAAGTTCCCAATGTATTCCTCAACATGTTCTCAATATCACTACACTTTATCCCATATCCTTTGGCCTAAAGTTTTACTAGAGGAACCAATATAACACACCCAAAAGGAGGAGACTCCAACATATTTATTTTTGGAAAGCCAAAGTTTGCTTAAATTATTTTGTTATTGGGCCATTTTTCTTTTTAGTACATCTACCCATGGCAAACATGAAGTGAATTAAACAAACAACAACTTGCCTATAACCAAAAACATTTTCCCAACTTTAAAAACCATTTGTGTGATCCAATAGAACAACATCAATTGTAAGTTGTAAGGTAACCGTTTAGGAAGAAGAAAAATTTATTTTTAGGAACTATTATGTTTAGGAAAAACGTTGAACTACTTATTTGTAGGCCATGTCAATGTTTGAGAATTATGAGCTTGGACCTTTTTTCTTCATGGATTTATTGATTAGGGTAAAAACATGGTTTGATTCAATCATTTTTTACATTTTGAAGAGTTCACATATTACATTAATTAACTTTTTTACAAATATAATAATTGTCAAACTACAAATGTTGTAATGATCCCCAATTATTTACAATTATTTAATAATTGTAAATATTGAACCACCTTCTAATATTAATAAACATGTGATTGGTTAAAAAATCCATGTGAAAGCTTGAATATTTCAATATGACATGGACTATAAACAATAAAAATTTGACGAAAATAATGGCATTTTTAAAAAATCAAAATTTCTTGATTAAGAAATTTTCTATGTGTTTTAGATCTAAATAATTTATTTGATACTGATTTTATTTTTGACATTATCATAACATATTTTTTGAATTCACATATTTCATTCTATCCATGTCACAAATGTATCATCACCATATCAAAAGTCCATTATGAATTCATTTTTTTTCATAATTTATTCATATTTAAAAATGTGATTCCCATTGAACTTTATGGTAACATGGATAATTTAAATTTTGATAATATTAATGTTAAATATGCTTTCACATTTTAAATTCATGTATAATCTAGAAAAAATGTGACTATGACAATTCAAATAGTCTTCCTATTGTGTTGAACCCTTTAGGTGAGAAGTCCATGAATGAATCTTAATACAAATATACAATACTTATTTGAACAAATATTTAAATAAGTCTTGAATGTCAAATATATTTGTTAAAATTTTGTTGGGACAAGCAAGGGGATCATCCTTGATTCCACATGATGGTGGTAAATACAAAAATTTTAATCCTATTTTTTGATATAAATATGGATTAAAACATATCATAAAATGAATACTGATAAAAATTTCTCATTCAAATCTACTCATATTTAGTTTCAAAATTAACATATAGTCATGAAAGTATGAGAAAAACATCAAAACATCAAATCTGACTATAAAATTGAAGCTTTTCTAGAAAATAAAATGTTTATTGTTTCAGGCTCCCACAAAACTATATGTTCTACTATGAATAATCCTTTTTTCATTCTCTTCCTTTTTACAAGATATAACCATTTTTTTAAAAAATCCTTGAACTATTCAAATTCAAACAGTGACAAAACTAAGTAATTTAGCAGTAATTCTTAAAACAATAACTAGATAAATAAAAATATACTAACTAATTATTACCATGAGTAATTACTCCCTTCATAGATGGATTGAAACAAGGCATCATAAATTTTAAATATGTAAGGATTGTGCTTCATAGACTTACATAAATAACATATGGGGAAGAAGAACAAGACACATGTCACATGGGATAATATATTAACATGAATCACAAAACACCATTTTTGTGAAATCAAGTTAATAAACATTAATGGCAAACATATTTCCATAAAAACATTGATTTCAAAAGTAAGGTATAAGATTTTTTATAGTTTTGAAATTGCTTTATTTTGTGTCTTGGAATGATTGCCCAGTGCAAATTTTGGTCAAACATTGATATGTTTTTTGATTTTGGGTAGACCAATTTTTTTGTTAATAACGAATATTCATTATTCATGAACATGAAGGTATATATGCCCACATATAATTGTATTTTAGGGAACTTTGTAAAGTTTATATCAAATTCAAGTTTATTTCATATTTTCATTGTTAACTATATTTATTGTCATAGTTTGAAACAAAATATGTTTCATATTTGTAAAAAATTACAAAAAGTATTTGTATTTTGTTTGTGGAATTCATGCCTTGAACATTAATAGCCATAGTGATCATGCATGGATTTCCATGCAATTTTATACAAAATTTGTGTTGGAACAACATTCAATTAATGGTCATGGCCATTATTGGAACTCCTTCTGTGACAATTAATATTAACAATGTTTAAAATTTAAATAATACTAGTTAGGATGCCTACCATTTTCATCAACTAGGATGGTAGAAGGACAATTCGAAGTTGCATAATGTGACACTTATATAGTTTAAGGTGCAAGGATTAAAATTAGGTCATTTTATGAAGGAAATAAAAGAATCCAAAATTGCACTCTCTAATAATTGTATTTTGCCAAACATGATTTCCATATTAGCATTTGTGTTTTGTTTCCTTCCAATATCCTCCTTCACATGTATGAAAATGCATTACAATCTTTGCAACAAATGCATAATTTGCCTTCAATTACTTTGTTCCATCTACAATAGATTTTCTAGCTTCCTTTCGCTTGTGGGCATTTTTTTCACCTTTCCATGAGCTCCCATTGCCTCACCCCACAAAAAACAATATTCAATTACATCGCCATTTTTACAAGTTCTCTTTCAATAAACAATTATGCTAATCCAAACATATTTATTCTTGACTACAAATGAAGTCATGGACATGCATGAAGAATGAAAAATAAAGAAACATGTGATGTAGGAAAAAAAAAGGTATAAATTCAAGAGTAAGCCAAGGAATGTGCATGGTGCATATACTTGACACCTTATTGAACATTGCAACAAAGTCAATGCCCAAGATGCCCCAACTAATTTTGCATTCATTCTCACCATCATGTCCATTCTTGAAGCACCATATCTTTAAAAAACTATTCTAAAAAACACAAATGAAAATATTATTGTCTTCCTTTTTGCACCATAAACATCAACAATAATATTTGTCAAAAAAACACACCAATCAAAACAACACCAATGGTAATCAATAGTAATTCAACTTACTTTAAATTGTTGAATTTCACTTCAAGAAAGCTCTCAAAGGTATGATTCTAAATTATGGATTGGGATGTATTAGAAATCTCCATTACCTTTTTCAAAAAAAAATTCACAATAAAAATCATACATTGAAAAAAAATAATTGTATTATTACAAATTCAATTCATCCTAAAATTCTTATTTAAATTTGATTCTTTGATTGTAAGGACATGATTTCTGCTAACAATATAATGTGTGTCAAAGTTGCCAAGGTATTACAATATAACTTTCAACACCTTAAGTATTTTTTCCCCTTTTTTTTTGGTCTTCAATTTATTTTGATGAGGGGAGGGGAGGGGGGTTATGTAGACTTGGATAAAAGTGACCCATATTTTATTCTTGGAAGGATTTATTAATTTATGGTTCAATTGAAAGTCAAAAAATACTTGATTTTTGGAATTGACAACTCTTTTTTTTGTTTTCAATTTTAATGCATTGAAATTGAAATGTTAAATTTGTGCCATAATAAAATTGCATGCAATTTTTTTTTTGTCTTTATTAATTCATTAAACAATTGAAATTCTTTGGGGAGGGGGGGGGGGCACTGTCTTGCTTAGCTTGAAATAACTTCAAAATGGCAATGGTTAAGTTTTTGAAAAATTGGTTGCCTTACAACAATGATTTGGGACATAATTGCATGCAAAATTTGCTACTCAATAATTTGTGCATATTCTAACACCAAAAAAATTTAATCCAAAAGAAAGGGGGAATTTTATGTCATTGTATTATTGCATTCACAAGGCTTTTAGGCAATGTTTTTTAAAAGTTTTGTTCGTCAATTTATGGCATATGCATAAGAATTGAATTTGACATTCCTTATCAAAAATTCATGGGCCAAACTAGTTAAAATCCTTTTGTAAGGGCCATTCCCAATTATTTGTTAGTTGTCTATGTTTTAAAATGTTAAAAGAGATTGCAATGCTAGGAATGTCCAATTCCAATCCCTTTCCTCTTAACCATCCACACAACATCCATTATCACAAGTTACACATCTAACCTATCCATCCCCATGCATAAAATATTTTCAAATAAATAAATGTGAAAGATATTAACTAACAAAATGGGTCCCCATGAATATCATTTACAATGAATTTCAAAATCAATCATTTTAAAGTCATTGTTGAAACATTCTAGACTATTAGTGATGTAGTTTGGATGGTAAGATGGATAATAATTCATAACCAAAAATTGAGTAGTGTATCAACAACAAGGATCCTTTTCTATTATGAGTTCCCTCCCCACAAAGAGCAATGCAATTATTTGAATATCAAATAAATTACAATTTTGAATGTTGTTTTGTCATGAGTACAAAAGTAGGATTCAACACAATAACAAAGATGAATTTTGGTTCTTGTACATGCATTAGAATCATTCCATATTGCATGTGTAACACCAATCCAAGATAATTGTGAATATTACAAGTGAAACAATCATTGCATTGCATTGCCAAGTTCCATAATGGTTTTAACAATAGTAAGAACTTTGATACTTTATGATTGATGATGATTCCTTCGTACATGTCCCATGTAAAGAGCAAAATTATGAAAAACTCTATTATGAAAAGGCACATGTTAATTTGTCTTTTCATATCCATATAAGTGGGTTGGTGAAAAAAATGAAGTAGTTAAGCTTGGTTAATACATTGTATATAGATTCATCTATTTGGAGTTATATGCTATATTTGTTATTTTCATTGAGAAGCCCACAATGAAAATATTAATTGAGAGAGGAAATTATCTTGAAGAGAGTGAATAGAGAATATATGCCAAAATCATTATATAATGCATAAACATTTCCATATTTTGCAATGCATGTGCTTATTTAATGCATTTGTTTTAATTATGGTGACTAACTATTGAATTTTTATTTATTTTTAACATTTCATTTTTATTCGTTACATTAATTACCTTGGAAAAAAATCTTACCATATGCTCAGCTTGGAACCTGATTAAATTTTAATATTGATTTCAATTATAAAAAATGCTTGAAGATTATATGTTTAATGTTGTTGATTGATTTAATTATATTTTGTGAAATATTTGATAGAATGTTTGAAATTTCACGTGTTGGTGTTGGCAATGTCAAGTGCATTCTTGTTTTTTTTCGCTTTGAAATGCGCCATACTGGGTGTAAATATTTGTTTACCCTACATTTACACACTTAGAGTGAACAATGAAATATTTACCCCAACCCTTACTTTGCAAATAGGATAAATGTTCAACATTTACCTTTACCCTTACCTAGTTTGGAATTTCCAAAACCAATATACCTTTTACCTGCCCGATATGTTTATTGAAATTTTATATTTACCCTCAACCAATTGGTATAGTAAAATGGATTCTTCCACCCAACACTGGGATAAATCATCTATTTAATCATCTATTTGGCACAATTGTGCAAGCTTTTGGAAGATGACCTTTGTCTTTTTTTTTCACTTTTTGATCAAGAATAAAAGTGGCAAGGGTTGGTGCATTACATGCCCATATCATTGGAATGGTGGGCAAAAGAGTTTGTTGATTGAATGTCATCAATTATCAATGCCATTTGTTCATATATATGTGTCCTTATATGCCTTTTTTGGCTGATATTACTAAGTGTAGCATGCTCAAATTGATGGTTCCAATATAAATTAATGGATGTCACAACCATTGGATCAACTCTGAATGTCACAATGTTATAGGAAACTTCAAATTTGGGCATGGAATTTGGAAGTTCAACACCCTGAAATTTCTATAGTTATTTTCACAAGTTGTCTTAACATGCACGGGAACTATGATAAATTCACTTGATGGATTTGTTATTTGGGCATCACACAATAGTTTTTGGAAGTTGACTCCTATTCTTCAAAGTCTAAATACATAAAAAGGAATGTTAGAGATATGTTAAATTACAAATATCCTTGAATATTCAAAATATTGGCATGTGTGTTTGAATCAGCAGAAAAAAGAAAATGAAATGATTAAAATAATCTATATAATGAAAAAATAATGTATGTCTTCATGTACCACTCAAACCTACCTCTTCTAGGCATATATAACTACCTCAATCCTTTCCCCTACCCACCTACATAGATATGAAAAGACAAATATATCTTTTCATGTTCATGTATTTATTCTGCATGGATATGAAAAGACACAAATGGAATAAACTATTGGGAACCATATGGGAACATATTAAAAAAAAGAGACAAGAAAAGGGTAGAGGGTTGGGAACTTGCTACACATAATAGTAATAATACAACCCCTCTTGATGCAAAAATTAAAAAAATTGTTGGAGCCCTGAAATTTGAAAGTTCACACCAGCCTTCAAAGCAAATAGTGTAAGGTAAGGCCCCAAGGTGAGGCCATTCCCCAAATATGAGGCTTAAGACAAGGCCCTAGGTGTAAGAGGCCTCTTGTAGGCCTAAAGGCCCTCTTGTTTTCTAGGAGGTATCATTAATGTGTATGAGGTGCCTTCCAAAATACACTAGAAAATTTCTCAAAAAAGTTGGGGCCCTGCTCATATTAAGAAGCCTAAATGACACAATACATATAAGAGGCCTCTAGTTTTTTGAGGAGGCATTTTTTATGTGCCCTCCAAAATACGCAAGGAAAATTTCCCCAAATCGGTGACGGCATCAATGGACACTAGTAAGCAAATTAGCATTACATGTCCAAAGCGTGTATGATAATAAGACACAAAATTTGTGCCTGGGCAGCTCCAAGATGTATGCGATTGTCACCAGACACATCTTGGTCGGGAAATTGGGCAGTTCAGGGAAAAAATAATCACTGTGACTTAAGGATCCATTAAAATAGGTAACAGGCCTCTTGTTTTTGGAGGAGGCATTATTGTTAATGTGTTTAAAATGGTGTGCTCCAAAAATACAAAAGGAAATAGTTTAGAAAATACACTTAAGAAATCTCTCCAATTGCAAATGATAGAAGGAAATTTCTAGAGTGCTTTCAATTCAATTCCATCACTTGTTTGCATTTGTTTGTTGGCCTCACCTACCAAGGCAAGGACATTGTGTTTAGATTCATTATAGAGAATTAAGGGATTTTGGCCCCTAGGTAACAATAGGTCTATTTTTAGATGAGAAATTTTGAAAGATGATATTTTGGTTTTGTGTTTAAACTTGAGATTTAGTTACAGAGTTATAATATCTTGAAGGATTTTAGTTTCTTGTAGAGGATATCTGGAAGATTATATTTTTGCATGGTGAAGTATTTGAGTTTCCATAACTCTTCTTTTGCCTTAAGATAAATTTTAATGCAAATGGCAGGGCCACAGTGTGGCACACCCCCTTGTTTAATGTGTATAAGGTATGTTCCAAAAATACAAAAGGAAATAGTCTACAAAATACACTTAAGAAATCTCTCCAAATACAAAAGGAAATAGTCTAGAAAATAAACTTAGAAAATCCCTCCAAATACAAAAGGAAATAGTCTACGAAATACACTTAAGAAATCCCTCCAAATACAAAAGGAAATATTCTAGAAAATGCACTTAAGAAACCTCTCCAAATACAAACGATAGAAAGAAATTTCTAGAGTGCTTTCACTTCATTTCCATCACTCGTTTGCTGGTGCAGCTTGTTTTTTTTTTGGTCCTTTTTTGGCACGCAATGAATGAAGTGGAAACAGTAAACTTTGTCCTCTTCTCAATCGTCTCGTGCAAACCAAACCAAACCAAACCCTAATGGAGTTGGTAGCTGTAGTTATGAGGGTGAATTCAAAAGAGGCCACTGTTGCTCATTATGAGAGAGACGGCTGACACACAAGAAATCAAAGCGGTCATCATGTTCGGCCACAGTAGCAACCCAGCAGCCAGCCCACAAGGAGTACACACAAAGGAGAGCGGGAGGAAAGGGGGGAAGTCTGAGATTGTTGTACTCGATCCGCTCCATAATAGTATATAGCAGCACTAGTACTTCGCTCTCTTCAAGCCTCTTCGCTTAGCTGCCGCTGCTGCCTTCTTTGCAACTTGAGTCTTTTTACTAGGTCTCAAGTGGTTTGTCTAAGTCTTAAGCTTTGCTTGGATTTGTTTTGTAGGAGGAGCTTGGATCCTGCAGAGGCGTTTTGTTTGTTTGTATTTCGAGTGTGATGGGAAAGCTGTTGCGGATGGGATCTGTAAGCTCACTTGTAGTTATGGCTGCAGTTTGCATTGGAGTTTTGTTTGGCATGCCTTTGGTGGCTGAAGGCTGCCCAGAGGCTACGTATTACGAGCCTTGCCTTCCTGCTGCTCTAAACGGGAATGTTGAGCCTTCCGAGCCCTGCTGCAATATCGTTCGTACAATGGGTCAAACTTGGGATGGTGCAGCGTGCTTGTGTGAGCAAGCGCACGCACAGACGTTCGGAGCACCGTTCCAGAATTCTGTGACCATGCCAATACGGTGTTTCGGTGCCAAGTACCCAAACCCCTCGGGCTACGTTTGCCGTAAGTCCCTTCTCTACATACTGAACGCACCCTTATTCGACTTCTCCCTTCAGTAGCTGCTACTCTTTGGATCTTTTGTAAACTTTTTTGCAGCATGATGTTTGTACCTCTTGTTTTCTCGTTGCGGGTGAAATAGTTTGTAGTTTTATTTCATGCGCGATGGAGCATTATTTACGTTCCACTCAACTAATGACAGGTGTGTTCTGGTGTGGGTAACAGACTGATCAACCAACTGAGGAGGAATTTGTTCAATGGAGAGGAAAAGAGGTGAATGACCACAGCTGTATTAGTTTCTCTGCGCCTTGAGATACCTCATTTTGCTTTCTTGTAGTTCTAGCTTGACGTTCATATTATGCATACCAATCAAATGAGTACAGCTATTGTCTGGATATAGCACTTTGCATGACCGTGGGTAGTACAGCAGGGGTCAGGCTCTTGGCTTAGATGATCAGCTGAAGTGAGATCAGATCTAGATTGAAATGGTCGGAATAATTTATCTTTCCATCTTTGATAGGCGCATTCTAGGAATTTGGCTCTATTCCAAAAGCTATTCCAACCATCTAGACATGGATCTGCAGAGCTATCAATGGTTTTCCTATTCTTACTCATGATGAATTCTGTGCAGAAACCCTGTTGTAGAAGTCGGCTAGAATTTGTTATTGATGTATTACTAGTCTCCCGAAGTGCTTTAACATTTTTTCTTCTACTCTCTGTTGCAGATGATTAAGGAGCAAATGGGGCTTTCCTCTGCCATCATGTGGCTATTCATCACAACTCGTCTGAAATATATTCTGCTGTTTCTGAATAGGAGTAAAGGTTATTATTTGTGATAACCTAGATCCAAGTCTCTTTGCAATGACAAAAGAGAATATTTCCTATAATAAACTTCTAATACATATGTTTTGTTACTAGATCCACTTCATGGGCTTCCAGTTTTCTTTGTAGTAAGTATTGGGGATACTGTGTTGGAGCTTGGAATATACATGTCCTAAATTTGGACCAATTTTCATATTCTATCAGTGCGTAATATGTCCTGAATATGTGGCAACTTTCAATTTGTTATGTTGCCATGAATTCATGTGCTATTATCAGTGCTCTGCATTTCGGATTTAAACAAGAAAATAAAGCCAGAATTAACATTACAGCATCTTGGGGCACTGCCGTTGCTATTTTCTTTGCTGTTGCAGAATGATTCACAATACCTTCTGGAATTAAAACCACGGACACATCTATGTGTATATTTAGCATGAAGAAGCTTTTCAAACAAACTGAGTGTTCATTGTTGAATCACAAATCATTGTCACAGTTTGTGGCACAACTCTGGAAACAAACATCAAAGTGCAATACATTGTTGTGAATACGTACTAATCTTATATTTCTCTAAAAAAATGCAGAATGAATGTTTTAGAATCCGAAGAAAATGAAAATCTCCACTGTGGCCACTATCAACTCTTTGTATCAGAGAGCGTCTTCAGAACCAGTCGATAAATACATCATTAGATCTGTTAGCTCAAGATAAAGAATATGATAATGTTGAAATTTCTCATTTTCATGTGACCAATTTTGTTAGAATTGTGGCCAAAAAAGGCACCATTAAAATCCCTTAGCTTCTTTTGCGAACATTGCTCAATATTACTCTCATGTACAGATACACTTTTTTCCACTAGTCATTGTAGAGAGCCGTTAAGAGGACAAATTTCTCTTGGATCTATAACTAATGGTGAGAAATGCAATGCTCTAGAAGTTGTCACCTAAAGTGAGACTCTGTAGAATGCAATGAATTAGAATGTGTTACTAAAGGGATGCTCTCTAGAAGGCATTCTAAAAGTTTGAAATTGAAAATTTGGGTGCATTACTTGAAGGTTGGCACTACAAGTTCCAAAGATACCATGCAAAGATGTGAGGATTCATTTGTAGCAGGCAACAAATGTAGAGGTTCATTATAACTAGGACTATCAACTTCTATATTCACATATTCAACAGCAGCACCCTTTCTTCTTGCAATGCTACATCAAAAGTTAACAAATTTATATCATGTAATTCTACTGAAATGACTCCTAACATGCATGATCTTGGATCTCTTTTTTGCTTTTATTGTATTTCAACCAAATATGCAAAGAAATGAATCGAAGACGAAATAAAAATGTCAAAAATACATTAAACAAAAAAAATAAAATCATAGCATGTAATTTCATATAAAGTGTAAGAAGAAACTAAAGTAGTCATACTAAGCTTATGACTTTGCATCTCTATGTCCCATAAGTCACATACCATACTTTACGGGCACCAAAATTTCTTCCATTCATGTGATTGGAGTATTCCTCCTTGTGTCGTTAGTCATGTTCTTTCCTTCAAATTTTGGGAATCACATAATAGAAGTGAACTATATACTTTGAAAATTTGTTGATTCCAATAGGGAACTTCATGAACTAGATCCTATCACTTGAATAATAGGTAGACTTCAAAGTAGAACAAGGGATAATGGATGAGGGCTTAGTTCATCATCACCAAAGATGGGATGATGGGACATCATCATTTTTGAAGTGTTGATAATGGCTTTAAGGAAACAATGAATTGGTTGTTGGTGATGGGAAGGGACACAATAGTTAATATCAATCCAACAATTCTTGGAGCCACCTTGCCTAAATCAAAATATCTCACTAATGCAAAGTCTATGAAGATTGAAATTAACATCACTCATTGTTTGTAACTTAGTGGTTGCTCAAATGATAAAATTTATCACACAAAATCTCATGTTCAAAGCTTAAGAAGAAGTAGGTTAGTTAAAAACATGATCTAACATCTTCCTCTTTTTTAAGGATGTGACAAATTGTCATTGCTCTTAGCATTCCTACTAAGACCAACTTTCAAGGCTTTATCAATTACTTCATCTCCAACATATTTCATTGTTTTGTAGTGTGTATTTCTCAAAATATCAAAAAGCTAAACTAGTAATTCATTAGCTACAATTCTTTTTCAATTCATGTTCTCATTATTCTACCAATCATTTTGATCATTCCATACACCCTACCAAAAGGCCAGAATCTCCCATCTCTCTTCCTAACTTGCAAGACAAGTTCATAAAACACATCAACAAGACTTGCACATTTTTCTTAGACAAATATTTAGTAGAAATGCCAATAACAAACCTCTAAACAACCTCCAATCTTTATAAACATTTTTTGGCCCAATTTTAAACGCCTTGCTCTTGCATTTTCCATTGTAGTTCATGTTATCAAGCTATGTTGCATCAATTAGCTAAAAACAAGGGTTAAAGACAATGGCAACATGTCATACAAAATTTTCAAATTCATGAATAATATCTTCATTTATTTCCTCCTTAAAATTGTTTGTTGAATTATAAATGGTTGACATTAGATTGACAACATTATAGGATGTTGCATCAAAAGGAAGCAATGCACTAGACAATTATGTATTAGAATTATGCATAGGAGCTAGAAGTGGAGCTCTAATTGTTGGAGACTCTAGAAATAATTACCTTATGAGAGATTGTTGGAATGATTACATGAATGGTTGCATGAGAAATTTTAAAGTGAGTTATGTAAGAAGGAACAACAAATGCATGCATAACCGCATGAAAAAATTCAAGATAAGTTACATGAAAATTTTCAAGAAAGTTTGAGTGATTGAAGAATTGCAAAAGAAGTTGCATCAACTTAAAAAACAATACATTGTGAGAAATTCACAAGCAAAATTATCACAAAAGAAACAAGGGAATGATCTTAGGTAGTTTTATTCATAATCCACCAAGCTAAAAGGAAAAAATAACAATTCAAATATATGGAAAAAAGGTTCAATGATCCAAATCAACCATGAAGAAAAATCAATGATTTAGAAATGATCACTAAAAAATGAACAATATAAAAAAATTCAAATATGTGACCATTTTGGTGGAAGGAGGAACATTTAAAACAAAAAACATCAAAAATGGAAATTAAAAAGGTTTGGGAACTTCACCTTGAAACTTTGCATCAAATTTTTCTATCAACTTTTATTCTACCTTTACACACCTTTTAAATAAATTGATGTGATCTTGTTCCACATGTTTCTTCATGGCTGATATGTAATTAGCCTTGTGGTAAGCAACCTTTGTGCATCTTGTGTGCAAGGCTAAAATCCTGATGCCAATTATTTCATTGTGACAAACAATGAAATGCATAACTTGATGTTCCCCCAAATCAACTTGTTGATTATTTTCACCTTGAAAAATGCCCAAGTGGCTAAAGTTCTATCATGAAGTTTCCCAAACTTTTTTTGTTTCCTCACATCCTCTTAGACTACCTCTTGCATTAAAAGATTTGTAGTGTTGGCATCAAATGGGGTCTCTTGTTCTAAAATGTTCATAAAGCTATAATTGTTACTATATCCTATCAAACACCCAATAACAATACATATGTTAGATTCAATTTGTGTGCTAGCATTATTAGTGTTTGGAATATGAGTTTTCCACAATTAATAGTTGTAGCAAGGAAAGGGCATGAAAGTATATGGTTGCAAATATGAAAGAATGGCAATTTGAATGCAATTGATTGCCGTGAACATGAAGTGCAAGCCTATGATGACATACATTGCATAACAAAACTTGAACTTCCTAACATGAGGAAAAAAGAAAAATTGGAGCATCACAAGCTTGAACTTTCTAATCCAAGAGGAAGAAAGAAAAATGAAAAATGAAAAAAAACACAACATAAAACAAAAGATATGGAGATTGACAAAAGGTTTAAGCAATCATCCCCATGTGCCATACTTGAATGAAAAATGAATATTCACTATCAAAAGAAAAGTGGTTGGGGATCGTCATGTTGAAGTCGGACTCAAAAGGCTCACAAAATTGTGATGATGCATGGGCTTTCACTTTTTCCATCACATTGAAATATCAAACTTGAGAAAATGAAAAAGCTCTAAACCTATTTCCAAAAACCTTTGATTTTCAAATTCCATATTCACCATTTTTCATTCAAAAAATATCAAAATAATTTTGGTTTTCCATTTTGAACAAGTCATGTTTCTTACAAATAACTTCCAAAACATAATAAAGTTATTTATAAAGTATTCAACATTTGGGCTATTGGGCCCCAATTTTGCTTAAATTGGGCAAGAAATGATAAGTCAAGATGAAACTTTACATAGGAAAAAAAAGATGGGACCAAATTAATTTCCTCATCTAAATTGATTTGTAATGATGTCATGTATGTATGCATGGCTTCATACATGACGGTCGATTACGAGCATGCCAATCATGCTTTTAGGGTTAATGTACATTCTTAGGGTTAATTTACGTTATTAGGTTACTATACGTTATTAGATGTTTTAGGGTTACGGCTTGTTTAAGGTTTCAACTTTGTTGACGGTTGTAAAAAACCAGCTTTTCCTTTCTCTTGTTAGTTTTTCTAGAATTCATTTATCAGGGAAAGTTTCCTCCATGGTCAAACTTGATTTTTAGATGTTCATGGTGGCTATTGTACGGCCACTGTTTACATACATTACATTTTCTTTCCTTCTTTTCAATTTAATTTAAAAAAAACTACTCTCTATCACTTAATGTTGAAAGTGGCAAATTTTTCCTGGCTTTGAATTTCTTGGGTTTCTTTTGCTTACTGGTTTTTTGTGTTCTTGAGTTGCTGCTACTTTTTTTTCTTTTTTTACTTTTGTACTGCAACTACAATAATAACAACAATAACCATAACTAGTAGTAGCATAAGCAAAGGAGAAAGGACATTGGAAACAAATTACAAGCTATGAAGTTCTAAATTCCGAAGCTTTGGAGGGAGGAAGGAACAAGCAACTCCAAAGCTTGTTTTACTACTAGCTTTAAGTCTTGGGAGCACGCGCGAACACACACACACAAGGTTTGATTACAATACAAGATTTGCACCAGGTGATGCAACCCCACATACACTTGCTTTCCTTGTACATGGGTTTGGAGGTTAGCATCTGGGCTGTGCACTCTTGTGTGTTTTTGAGCTTGCAGTTATGTAGTGAGTAGCCCTTGTAGCAGCTCTAGAAGAAGAAGAAGAAGAAGAAGAAGAGAATAATATAAAAAAACCCACGAAGTAAAAGAAAAAAAATTTCTCTCTTCTCTTCTACACACCATCGTTGCAAAGCCCGTGAATGCGGATCCTTTGTAGTGTCATTGTGGGTGTAATCGCCAACGTTGTCCATCGTAGTTGTCGTCCGTTTCGTTTCATTGTACCCTAAGCCCTGTTTCGTTCCCCTGTTCTGTCCGACGTCTATTGCCATTTTGTTCGACCTCCTATACATGAGAATTTCATTTTAGCCTCCTCTTGTGCATTGTGTGTGTGTGTGTGTGTGTTAAGTGGTGAGATTACCATTAATTGATGTCAACACGGCATCCAACTTCTTAGTGTTTTAATAAAGTTTTTTTTTTTCTAATATTATGAACTTTGTAACATATGTGTAGATTCTATTTTTATTATGAACTTTGCTTCATCTAAAAGTTGTTGGTAATTAAGTTTGGGCTTTTTATTGTGTCCTCTTTATAACATTATGTTTTTTTTCCCTTTT
>Ga0209611_10004427_pt1 | contig 24015 bp, 19 predicted proteins | sample S1TSphgellanicum_3_FD_187693 | JGI IMG/M metagenome (GOLD analysis project Ga0209611, IMG submission 187693) | Host-associated microbial communities from peat moss isolated from Minnesota, USA - S1T2_Fc - Sphagnum magellanicum MG (SPAdes) (version 2) | ecosystem: Host-associated > Plants > Peat...
TTAAATTTTACCCATAATTATTTCATTCATGTTTTATTTAACCATAATTATTTTTTGCATAAATTTTTGCCATCAAATATTCAATCATATTAACTTTATTAGTGGTTAATTTAACCAAATTTATTTACTCATAGTTAGTTTAACCATTTTTAATTTAGCGAAGATTAAAATTTCCATAATTATTTGAACCATTTTGATTTTAGCCATAATTATTTCATTCATGTTTATTTTAGTCATAATTAATTCATTCTTGTTTATTTTAGCCATAATTAAAATTTTCATAATTAATCTTGCCATAAAATATTTATTCACTAGTTAGTTTAATCGTATTAACTTTATTAATGGTTAATTTAACAAATTTTATATACTCGTGGTTAGTTTAACCATTTCTAGAATAGCCATAATTTCAACCATTTTTATTTTAGCCATAAATATTTCATGCATCTTTATTTTAGCCATAAAATATTTATTCATTGGTTAGTTTAGTCATATTTACTTTACTCATGGTTAGTTTTAGCCATTTTTGGTTTGGCCATGGTTGGTTTAGCCATAAAATATTTATTCATTGGTTAGCTTGGCCTTGTTTATTTTATTCATGGTTAGTTTCACCGTATTTATTTTACTCGTGGTTAATTTAACCATTTCTAATTTAGCCATGGTTAGTTTTGCAATAATTATTTTATTCATGGCAAATTTAATCATCATTGGTTTTGCCACGATTAATTTAGCCACAATTAGTTTTGCCATAATTACTTTAATTGTGGCTGGTTTAAACATGATTATTTTACCAATCATGAATTTTGCCATAATTAACTTTTCCTAGGTTAAATTAACCACCTATTTAACTTATGTAATGTAAGTATGTGACTAAGTACCCTAAATACAATAACTTATACATAGGTGTATTTATTTATACATACCCTATCTATACTCCACCTATTTACCTATATTTTAGCTTATAAGTAACCAAGTTATATAGGCTAGGGTAGGCCATTTATAAACCTATGATAAATTACTAGTTTATTAACTAGTTATTTACCTTAAATACATCAATGAATGTGTAATTAAGTAGTTTAATATTAATTATTACAAATACATTGTTGATAATACATAATGAATTAGGTCAATTTTGTAAGGATTAATTATAATTTGGTTGTAATTATCAATCAACAATATAACTATCTTGATATTTATATAATTCAAGGATTTATGATATGGTTGTAATTATTAATTATAACTAAATAACTAGACATTAACTATTACTAATTTATATTTTAATTGAATTAACATACATATTTACCTACCTATTTATTTATTTATTTATTTTACATAATTATTTAGGAATAATGTTGTATGAACTAAAAGGCTTTAGTGTTGTGTGGACATGAAAATGTTTCTCCTTCCCAAAAGTTTGTTCCATATTGTTTGTCATCCTTTTCCAAATGATGAACAATATAAATAGATGCACTATAAGCATCCAAGACATAAGAAATATTAAAAAAAGAAGGCCACTTAGGATGAGCCAATTGAAAAGGCTCAACCTTAAAGGCCAAATTCAAAATGAAATAGTATTTTATTACCTAGGACATCTAGGTGTAGGCTTAATCTAGATGATGTACATTTAAGCCTAGTAAAGGTCATAGCTTAAGTTGCCCTAACCTACTTTAGGCTTTTATACCTAGCTGCTAGTTATAGGCTCTTAAACCTAGGCCTAGGAGCCTAGGTTGTAGGTTCATATACATAGGTGCCTTAGGACTAAGTATCCAATTTTAGGTTTAACCTAGTTTGCTTAGGTTCTATCTACATAACATAGCCTAATGGCCAATGTTTAAATGCCATGTGACATGGCCTAAGTGGCCAATGTTTAGATGCCATGTGGCTTAACTTGGGTGGCCTTTGTCTCAATGCGACATAACATTTGCCTAGTCAAAATGGTGTTTGACTAGTAAAAAAACCATTTTGACTACTTAAAAATACTAGTCAAAAGTACTAATCGAAATGACTAATAAAAAATGTCAGCCTAGGTTGAATAAAAAAGTACATGATCCAATCACAATGGATAGGTTCAAAACGATTTGTCCAAAATGACTAAGAGGTTTTTTTTACGCCTTTCCAAAATTGGTTTTTTTACCAAAATTTCTAGTAAAAAAATTAGGATTCTAGTAGTGAAAACAACCATAGATAAACAAGTTAGTTCTTTAGTACTAGAGGTAGGGACAACTACTAGAACAATACATAATCACATGGCAATTATCCAAGTATAGATTGGGAAGAATACAATAGAGGATGTGTTATTGGATGGAGGTTTTGGAGTTCATATCATCACACAATGGTTGAGATTGAGGTTGGGGCTTCCAAAGCTTAAACTTGCACCATATAATTTGAGGATGGCTAATCAAAAACCACAAAACTAGTGGGTTTGATTAGAGATTTGAAGATATATGTTCACAACGTTCCTTACATAATTACATTTGTTGTACTTTAGAATAGTGTGGTAGATTGTTAGGAAGACCATGGTTGAGGGATGCTAATTAAGTGGCACATGATTGGGGGAATAACATTGTTACCATACAATGGAATGGGATAATTAAAACAATTACAATCACCGAGCATTTGGGAGGTGAAATAAGAAAACTAGAAGTGTTACTATGCTATAACCATTAGAATGGTATCATAGATGAAAAGGAATATGTCATCTTTGTTAGAGAGCCAAAGTTGTTCTCAATAGGAACAATCAATTTACTTGAGACAATTCAATATGTGAAAATCACAGATGTGGAGATCATGGATACTAGTGGGAAGATTAATGCTTCAAAGTTAAAATTTGAGGTACAAAGCACAAAAAAAAGACAATTTGGCAATAGTTATGAACTAGAAGTAACTTTGGAGGATAAGGTGTATCTTGAGACATACTATAGTCATAAACCAAGGAGTGTTACAGTCGACAAAAATCTAGCAAAAATCAAAGCACATTAGTTGTAGATAGCTAGATGGACGTTAATTAAATATCAACAATTGATGAAACTAAACTTGGGAATTAATGTAGAACCACAACTGGTGAAGATTAATGCACAGCTGGAGATAAGCAAAATGTTAGAAGTGGAACAATTGTTGAAGGGGTTCAAAGATGTTTTTGCATGGACATCCAAAGATGTGAAAGGGATTCCGCCAAAACTGGCATAACACATAAATGAGTTAAATACTACTATACCATTGGCACCTTAGGTTGGGTACATATTAACTCCAAACTATGTTACAACATTCAAACAAGATATTGATAAATTGTTAGCAGATGAATTCATTCAATTATAAAGGAAACCACATGGTTGTCACCTATAGTAGTAGACCTAAAAAGAACAGTAAACTAGGAATCTATATAAATTTCAAAAAACTAAATGTAGCCACAAAGAAGCTTCCATACCCATTACCTTTTATAGATGAAGTTCTAAACACAGTAGTAGAGTATGAAGCATATTCCTTCTTAGATGGGTATTTAGGATATCATCCAATTTTTATAGCTCTAAAGGATAGATACAAGATTGCTTTTGTCATAAACTAATGAGCTTTTACATGGAAGGTCATGCCATTTGGAATTAAAAATGGACCTCCAACATATTAGAGAGCTGTTACCAAAGCATTCAAAAAATATTTGGACACTTTTATGAAGATATTTCTTGATGACTTTATAACGTACAATGACATGGTTAGCATCTACAAAAGCTTAGATTATGTTTTCAAAAGTGCAAAGAATATGGCATTAATCTGAATCCAAACAAATGTGCATTCATGTTATTTTCAAGGATGATCTTGGGTTTTGTTATTTCCAAAGAAGGGAAACTACCATATCCAAAAAAGATACAAGTAATAATAAACATGCCACCACCTAAAAATCCATAGCATATTCAAGTATTCAATGGGATGGCACAATTTTATAGATGTTTCATTAAAAAATTGACTACTATTATGGCACCTATCATTAAATTGACCAAAAAGATAAAGACTTTTCTTTGGACAAAGGAATGTTAGAAGGCTTGGAAGTTGATCAAACAGAAGTATATTGAAGCACCAATATTGATATCACCAAACTGGCAAGTGGAGTTTCATGTTCATACAAATGCATCTTTATTAGATGTGGGAGTTGTGTTGTCTCAAAGTCTAATAGGGAAGAATGATAAACTAGTGGTGTATGCTTCTAGGCTTCTAAACAAAACATAACATAATTATAGCACAACACAAAAATAGGTTTTATCAATGGTTTTTGCTTTGCATAAGTTTGGACATTATTTGTTGGGTAACAAGTTTGTATTTTGTGTAGATCATATGGCATTGGTCTTTTTGGTCAACAAACCACATCTTTCAGGGATAATAGTTAGATGGTTGTTAGGTACAAAGGCAATGGATGTGATGAGGAAGGAGCGCACCACACCTTGTAGTGGTTGTGGAAATATGTGTTTCAAGGTTTTAAGTACTGCACCTATTGTATCTCCACCCTACTAATTTTTGAATTGTAAAGTGCAATTTCTTTATTAATATAAATAATGATTTTTTTTTCCACTTTTCTTCATAACTTAAGCTTGAGGTTGTCCGCCTTTGTGATGTTGCAATACGAGACCTTGGGGTGTTAATGAACCTCATTGAGATACAAACACTCTCTGAATACATCAAGCATTGGCAATTGGAGGTTTGGGAAACATCTTTTTTTTGCAAGTTCCATCACAAAAGCAAGTTTATGAAGAACAAGACATTTGATCAACAATATGGGGGAGTGGAGGTTGCAAAATGTGTGGTTTAAAGGTATGCGTTTGTAGAATTTTTTCAAAGTTATCATTTTGCTTTCCCTTCATGCATTACGAAACGCGTTATAACTTACATTGTATATTATAGATTTTTTTACCACGTTATACTTCATGTTAGTGCAATTTTAAAGATCCCAAGGTGTATATGAATTTGGATTGATCTTATATTGGACGAATCGATCTATAAAAAGGAGTTGTCGAGGGAGTGGTCTTCACAACATCTCCCACGTTGTGGGTGGTACCTAAACTTCCCTAGTGATTATACCCCATCATTTGATATTAGCCTGTGGAAACGATTTGATGTTAGGTTTATGAAGAAGTTCATCATTGCTAAGGTGGATAGTAAATGGGGATTTTGGAAGACACAACAAGAGGAAGAATAAAGAGAAGTTGGGTACTACATTTGTAGATATTGTGGGGTAAACTCAAGATACGAATGTGAATATTCCTCCACATCCCCGATCGCTATATTTGATTAAACATGAGAAAGCCCCTTCACTTCAAAAGTGGAAGCTTGTGCATTAGAAGCTAAAAAAATTGATTGCTATTCCTAAGCCACCTCCATTTGCACCAGTTATCCCCCTATCCAAGGTGACTTTAGTCCACTTCGTCGTGGCTTTCAATGTCTCATGGTCTAATAGTTTGAAGATCAAGATTGCCACATGTTCTTGGCCTAATTAATATGATTAAATCCGTGACTTCTTTTCAAAGGTCATTTTCAAGTCCCATTTTTTTTTTTGGGGGCAATCCTTGTTCATTATTATTTCATTAATTTTGGATCATTGTTTTAGTTCATAGGATCCTCCATTGGATAAGGCTTCGTTGGTTTTTGGAGATATACCCTCCAACCTCCATGTGTCCCACGTATCTAGCCCCCTAAACATGATATGTCATTTGAACAACCTTGATGATAATTTTCTTGTGTCAATGTTTAGTGTTGTAAACAAATACCTAGAACCAAATGGTTGCATGGTTTTTTTTATGAAGATTCACCTCGAGTTGCCAAAAGCATCAAATTGTTCTTAGAGAAGTTGCAACTTCAAGATTCTTTGGTGTTGGTCCATTGTCAATAATCTGCAACGTTCCAACTTAGAATTTACTAGAAAGAAAGTGATTTACTTCATAGTCTAATTTCCTTGGTCCTTTTTACCTTACTCTTCACCATTCATCACTCATAGGTTTTATCTTCTTCATAGACTACGTTAAGTCGAGCAACTATGTTGTGAACAAGGGGAATTTAAATTCCTACCTCACATTAACAATTCTTTGGATAAAGGATTGTAGCTTGGTGAGGATGACCTTCTATGTAATTTTTCAATATTGGAAACAATGGACATGTCCATTTTAGGTGTCCTTTTCAAAACTTTGCACGAAATTCAACTTTTGATTTTGCAACATCTCATCCAAAGATGCTTTTCAATTGGGAATGTCATTGTGAACATTATGGCCTCAACAAGTATGCTTGGGTTGTTTTGTGTTGATCTCAAGTTTGTAAGTAATATTTTTAATTATTGAATTGTGTCGATTATTGTGTAGGGAATTTCATCTAGGCATGCAACAATCTTGGTTGACATGACTTCATCTTGGAATCAAACCAAGAGATTTACTAAGAGCTTCTTGAACCTTTTGTTAAGGAATTAACTGTCGGGGATGGTAGTTCTAAAGACGTGCATGACATAAACTATGATTCATCGAGCCTAAAAAAAACAAGAGTCAATTTTGATTGCGAGTAAAATTTTCATCTTTATTTTGAGCTACAATTTTCTATAGATCTTGCATTAATCATATACTCACATTGTTGTTCCCTCATTGTAGAGTTTTTGCCCTCGTGAAAAATCAAACTATATCCCACGTTGTTCCCAAGCCCTCCCAGTAGCCTCAATTTGCCCAAATATGCTGAAAACATTCATGCACACATGTATTCACTATAGTTTCCTCCTTCCATAACCACCTTTACTTGGTATAATAAACGGGTACTCAAATTTAGTGATGACCAAACTATTGAATGATACCTTTTGTGTTTTTAATGTTTGTTTTTATAAATGTTTTAGTTTTGTTCTTAGATATCTTGTCATTTCTTTTTAAAGCCACATTTGTTGCAACTTTTGATACGTCACTTCTCATTAACATTGATCATACCATAATTTTAAAAAATGAAAGTTTATTTTCATGGTGTTTCTTGCCATAATTTACATTGTAGTTGTGTAAATAAATTAATAACATAAATGTTTTTCCCTTGTAGTCCTAGACATTTAACTTTTAGGTTTGAAATTTCCATAAATTTTTGGTAATAAATATCTTAATTTTCTACTATGTTAAAATTTATAAATCTATATTACATTCTTTTGAAAATGTTGTTTATGTTGCTTAGGAGATTCTAATTGAATCAACTAAAAATCTCTTAGCCACGTTTGTTTGAATTGGGATAATTTCAACTATAATAAAAAAAAATTATACATGAATTTTTAAAGAAAATTGTCTCATATTACATTCATCACATAATATAATATACTCTATATTATTTTTGTTGTCATATTGAATTTATGTTGAATCTATTTTTTAATTAAAATTTGCATGAATGTATACCATTTTCCCATAATAATTTTATGTTCTATCATTCTATAATTTAGCAAAAGGGTCTTGGCATGGTTGGATGGACCAAAATTTGGCAAAAAAAACTTGGCCCAAAGTCCATTTGCAAGTTTTACAGTGTGCACAATGTTGACACATGATGATAACAAAATGATATCTATCCATTTTTAGCAATTTTTTTCTATATGTGATTTGTGCATTATAGAGGATAGTGATTTAAATAAGTCTAGAAATTTTTAACTCAAAACATCTTTGTTCTTAAATGTTATGAACTTTTAAAAATAAGGTGTGTTTTTTCAACAATCAAAAGTCCATACTGTTAATACCTTCTATTCATATGATGTAAATTTTTTTTGCATTGTTTTAATTAATACATTTCCACCTTGAAACCAATTCTTTAAACAAGTTCTAGATCCATCATTGAACCAAATTAAAGTCCATTAGCCTAATTGCAGTTGACGTTACACCCTAGTTTTTTAATTAAAAAAGTCCATAACTCTTGGGGTTTTATGTTTTTTACATAAAAAATTTGCACCATGTAAACATTAAAGTATATTATTTGGAAATGAGTCCCTATTAATAAACCCAACATATGTAATAATATATGACACTTGTAATCACACCAACTACACAAAAAGTACCCATGTGACGCCAAAATTGGTCCACCCTACCATGCCAACACCCAAGAGTCTATTTGAAAAGTACATATATAAATATTTATTCTAAGATTATCCCCCCCCCTATAATCTTTCCATGTGCATTACATTATTATAGTTATCATCGTAACATTGACATCTACCATGTTAATTAAGGTAATTATTGTTTTGACTTTACCTATTGGTTTAGATATTGTGTTGAACTTCCTTTATCCTTGAACATGGTTTGCATTTCACCAAATCTTAGGTAGCTTGTCTATTTGTGACCTATTATTTTGCAAATATGGCAAGGATAGTTTAGTGGTCTTGGGGGTTTATGGCTTAAGTAATAGCTTTGACAATGGCTATAGTAGGTTTCTTCCATCTTCTTTCTTCTTCATGTCTCCACATTGTGGTTGGTGCGATGACAATTGGTGTAATACATTCTTAGTCTTGTTGCTATCTGGTTTCCTGTAACAACGTTCTTTGTTCTTGTGGTTTGTGGTACATAAAGTGTATTTTGTGCTTCAAGCATTGAAATACCTTCTTCACATATCAACGTTGACTCCTTGTGTTGTTGTAAAGACCCCATTTCATTCTTGTAATAGCAATACGCAAGTAAAATTATAGTTCGAATCAGAACAGTATGGTCAAAAAACTATTAATAGTAGGTGTTTGTAAGCTATTGGCCAATGTTATCATTGTTTTTCTATTCCCATTAAGGTTATTTTACCTCTGGATTTTTCAACAATAGGTTCCTAAAACAGCAACATGTACATATAACACACAAAATAAAAATTAAACTACTACAAATCCTAAACTAACATGTACACAAATTGTTCAAGCTTGAAGGAAATAGGTTGAAAGAAAAATGATCCATGTTCCATAATTGAAGAATGAAACACATAACCATGAATGAAATCCAAAAAGTCCCTTCAATAAGTCTGTCCTCTTAATTTTATACTAGCCATTTCAAAATACAACAATCATAATTGACCATTATAAACAATCATTAGTACCTAAACTAACTATTCCAAAATTTCAAAAATATACACGTTGTTTAACTACCTATCCAACTATTGGTTCTATCAAGTACATGTTTTATAGATTGCCTGTTGACTAACTTGTCAACCTATCTTCTTAACCTAGTAACATTACCTACTAGGTTTAGTAACTAGTTAGGTTAAATAATAGGTTAAGACACATGTTAAGTTTAACGACTTACTTATACTAACCTATTAAATCACCTATTACCAAATTTGAGTAACCATATCCCCTTTTGAAATCTACATTTCATTCATGAAATGTTAGCTCAAAACTCCAAGTTAAGACTTAACCTTTTATAACCAGTTGACTAATGACTTCCTCAATAGATTTAACACCTACTGCTTCCACAAGTGTACTTCAGCTTAACTCAAAATTTGAATATTGGTTGTAGTCTTTTGTTAATCAAATGTGTCTTCAAAGGTCACTATGGGTGTTATAAGTACCTCCAAGGCATGTGGTGTATTAAATATCAAAGTAACCTCATGACCTATACGTGTCTGATGTGGGGCTAGAGGTACACTAGTAGATATGAATTCCAAAAAATCTACTATTTAGTATAATGAATGAAGGATTAACAAGTTCATCCTCTTTCTTGTTAGATCTCCCACCACCTTCCATAGTTGATTGACAACAATGGTCATTGAAACATGTATAGTAAAAGTTTGAACATGTAAAGGTATGATTTTAAAACTTGTTCCACCTCTTAGTGGATTAACTGGTTTAGTAACAAATTGTACCATAGATAGTGTTGTTGGAACTCTACTATTGGTTCCAATTTCCACACACACAAAACTTGGGGGTTCATATTTGAAATTAAGGAAAACAATCTTGTAGGCTTGTAGTTCGAATAGATAATTATGTTCATAAGAATGAGCCAACTCCATATCGTCCTTAATTTACTACTTTGTGAACTCCTAGATGGTTTGCCACCACTCCTTCCACTTGGGGTTTCTATTTCCCAAGGCTTGGTTCTGCACCTTGAGTAAGGTATTTTCTAGCAACAATTCCTCAAACTCCTTCAACATGTTATTCATTCTAATAGGTAGAATGGGGTTAAGTTTATTTAATTGTACCTTGGTTGTTTCATACTTACCCTTCTAGTATTGGATTTGAGCAATAAGACTTTGCTTCTCTCTGTCAAATTCTACGTGGGTAACTACCTATTGTTCCCTAAGATCTTGGCAAGTACATTCCAAATCGGTTATGATACCTTGTTCCAAATTGGACTATTCCATTTTGGCATAGTTTCATGTCATCCACTCCAAATTAGCTTGGAGATGAGTCAAATCATTATTGGTCATCTAATTGAGTTGGTTAAACTTAACATACTCTTTATGTAGGTTCTCAATTTCCTAGTAGCTTGTTCTACATCATTCAACTTGTTGAGTAGGTTATGGTTTTCATGTTGGACCTTACTCAATTGTCCTTTGATTGTGACCAATTCTTTGTCATGGTTCTTCAAAGCTTTTTGTAATGTTTTTAGTTTTAGGCTACAAGTTTGTAGGCGATTATGGGTCTCAAACAAATTTTCCTTGCTTTACTCAAACTCAGCTTTAAGGTTTGATAGTTATTGCGATTTTCCTTACTAGGTTGTGGCATTTTGAACAACTTGCTTTAAAAACATGCTAATCTATTTTAAAGTTTCTATGGAATGACCGAAAATTGGGACAAGTTGAAATATAAAAAACAATGGGTTTTTTATTTGTATAGATTCAACTACATGTTGAATAGGTTGGAATGATTTTGTGGCTATAACTACAGGTTCAATAGACATAACAAGTTCAATTTGAATGTTGTCAATTATCTGATCTAGGTTGGGTTCAGGTTCTTCCTCCATGTTGCCCTATGTAATTGTTACATGAAGTTATTCCGCTCCCCCACCTCCAATTTCATTTGAATAGGTCTGCTCTTCATCCTCTTCTAAATCATAAATTGGTGATCCAAAAATAGTCATGGACTTCTTTCTTAGTGGTGAGGTCATAGGTTTAAGGCTTAACTTGTCCCTTGGTGTAGGTAGTTTTGTATGCATCTTCAGATGATGGGATTGACACGTGGGTAAAGGTGATTTTGTATTCAAATATGTCGATCTTTTCTCTTGCAAGAACTACTCCTTGGTAACAGGTTAAAGTGAAACTTATCAATGTGTTTGTGCACTTGGAGCTTTTGGCTAGTTGGTGATGTAGGTTTTTTTGGAATTACTGTTCTTGGTGAAGACACCTCGAATAAAGGGAACCATTTCTTAAACATAATGTCTAAGATAGGCCTTAAATATCAATTATCTATTTTGTTTTTATTAGAAACTGGGTTAGATATTGTCTTTTTTTTACGTTCAGTCCAACGAATTAATTCAACCAGTAACTAGGTTAACACTATAGAACATTAGTTAACAGGTTGCCCCCTATTGACTAGGTCAAAAGTAATGGCAATTTGATTACTAAAAGAAACTACCCTCTCCCTTTGGTATAAAATTTGCAAAATAGCTACAAATCTTACGTGAAATTCCTCTTTCATGTGCACTACACTCCACTACTCATTTTCAACCAAACCATGTGGTCCTACAAATCTTTTTAAGGTAGTTTTGGCTTCCTCAAAAGTTACATTAACAGCATTTACTGCTCCTTGGAAATTCCAAGTTGCTCATGAATTAGTACCTAATCAATGAAAATTTCTTGACCATATACTTGCCCTAGAATTCTTCCATCTTTCGTTGCTTCCCAAGTTTGTAAGAAGTCTTGTAACAAGTTTTTTCTTGGCGTTGTCCATTGCAGGTTGAACATGTTCTCCAAACTGGCTCATCTAGCCCATTTGAGTTTGTTGGAGTCCATTTCCATCCATTGTAGCATATTTTGGCTCTCCTTTGCCTTGGAGATAGGTTTTTCTTAATAAGTTTCTTAACTTGTTCTTTTATAGGTGTTTTGCCTTTTCACTTCATCATAATTTTTATTCCTAATCTTGAGCGTTGAGGAATAATGTTGGAAATAGGTCCCTCTTCAAAGAGTTCTTGGAAGAATACTTCTCCACTTCTCACAGGTTACTAGGTGTCAAATGATTATTAACCGGTTCAAACCCTATAGGTTGAAAATCTTCAAGTTCAACCAATAGTGGTACAAGTTCTTTGGTTTGAACTGATTCATTAGTGACCAGGTCACCAAGTTTTGACAAATACATGTTTCAAGGTTTTGTCTTCAATGAACATGTATGGCTTCAACTTCTTGATGTTGACAAGCATCGGGTTAGGATCAAACTTATCAATGTTGATAAGTAGAACTATATTGTATCTGATAGGGTCCAAACCATCACCTCTACAATTTGGGAACATGTTTAGAAACAACCTTTAGAAACCATAATACATAATTTCCAAATTGATACTTGGTTTCAATGAACCAATTTTTGTGACTACAATGATATATTCCATTGGTTAAAAACAATTGGATCCTTTGCAATCAACCTATTTTCATGTAGTTTCTTTAATTCAGATAGTCGATTAATTAAAACTCTAATAGGTTGTGGATCTTTGTTGTCACCAGGTATAGATGGTGACAAATATTATGTAGGTTATAATGAATGTAACCCATATACGAAGTGAAAGGGGGCATGATCGGTTCCAACTTTGTATCTTGTTCAATATGAAAATAAAACTATGGGCGAGTGTTCATTTCAATCATTTATATTTTCATTAACCAATTTGGTTAATAAGGTTCCAAAAACCTTATTTGTAGACTCAACCTATCCATTTCCTCATGGATAATAAATAGTAGAACTGGTATGTCTAAAAATGAAATGGTTAGTAAGGTATCTAATCACATCATTGATAAAATGGGTATCTTGATCAGTCACAATGGTTAATGGACATCCAAATCTCATGAAAATGTGTTCATATAAACTTAGCAATTACTATAATAGTGTTGGTGCGGAGTGCTTTTGGGGTAGTTAATAGAGCATTATAACTTAAACTAGCATGTCCACTTTCTTCACATACTACAATAGCTTCTTTGTGCTTTATCAAAGTATTTTTCTTCGTACTTGCATTTGCTAATCTTAAGTAAGGTAATAAACTTGCCTTGAAAATAGTGGTGAGAAAAACATCTATTACTCTAACATGTAGACATTTTGCTAATTTCAATAAACATTCATAATAAACCTCAACAAGTTCAGCAGCTTGTTCTTGTATGTTTCATAATTACATGTAGACCACTTCATCGTTGTTTACAATTTTGAATTGCTTGCAAAATGCTTGCTCCAATTTTTTTAAAATGTAGTTTGGATGGTTTTGAACATAATTTTCACCCCAGTCAAAGATATTATCCCTAAAAGTAAAACCAAATAGGTTGATGATGTCAGCCTCCACTGTTTCATCATTAGCTTTTATGGCCTTCTTAAATACTCTAATGTGAGCATTCGGATTAATGTTTTTGACATAGGTTGGGTATTGTAGCTTTTTGTATGGTAGCTTAGTTGTTGGTTTTAAAACAGGTTACACAACAGGTGGTTGATATCATGGTGGTATAAACATGCATAGGTCATGTGTTGGCCATCCAAAAGATCCAATAGGTGGATTAAAAGGTGGCTTTCCAAGCAAATCTCCTATGGGTAAACTTCCTCCAAGTGAATTTTAAAATTGTCTTCCATTTGGTGGTTGATGATCATAATGTTTGGGTACATAAGTTGGTAAACTTCTAATAACTTATACAATGATGCAATAACAAGTTGTTGAACAAGTTGTATTTCCTTACTAATCACTAGTTGAACCATTGTACGAAATTGATTTCCAATAGAGTTTGGTATATATGTTGGTGGTATAACAGGTTGTTCAAATATTGGGTACACATTCCTAGGTACATAACTTTTATAATTACAGATCAAGGAATCGAGTCCTTTTGTTCTAATTGGATATGATGGATATAAATTAAGATCTAAAGACACAAAAAGGGGTATGACATTATACCACATTGGGTATGTTGAAGTAGGTAGCATATTGGTTTTACCTGGTACAATTGGTGTAATAGGTTGTGACCAAATTGTTTGATAGTTAACAAGTATTGTGTATGAATTATACTAGGATTCATGGCTTGAGTTCCTAATACATACACATTGGGTTTGTTATTGTAGTGGTTTGAAGGACATGTTGATGAAAATTCATTACCTCCTCCCTAAGCAACTACTTTAATCTATCATCAATAAATGGGCTGTGATTGAATATGTGTTTCACCTATTGACAATATGAACAAATTATACCAACACATTGGTTTCCTCTTGAAACCAATCTGTGATGTGGAACTTGTGATCTTTCACCTATACCAAGTATTGATCTTGTTGCTAGGTGCTTTGTGGATAAATGATTCCTTGTTGAACAACTATGGGTGTTAATTTTGGTTCAACAAGTTTTATATATTGTATAGAAACTAATTGATTATACAGTCTTTGGCTAACATGATGAAGTTGTTGTAACTTGTTCAATAGGTGAAATCATTCCATCTCCAAATTAATGGGTACCAAATGAATTTTGGTATGTGATGGTTAATTTTGAAAACTAGCAAATGTTGTGATTGGTGTAGATGCACCAATTCTGGGTAGATTGTAATCTGGGGTTGTAGATCGCCATGGTTGTCATCATTATGAACATTCACCACCTTCAGTTAGGTTATTGTTCGTGGTGTTTATTGATGAGTGGTTAAGAGTGTTATTGGGTCTTTCTACACAATCAATTCTACTACATTTCGATGTTGTTCATTGAATTCTCCCCTCTGTGTTGCATTCGTGTTTGGTGCATTCACATGTTCATTTCCCGTAGGTTGCACTTGTTGTTCATCTTGTTTTTGTGCATGTTCTTGAACATGTTGATGTTTGACTTGTTTTAACTATTTTCTAAAACTTCTAGTAATTATTTTTGACATTTTCTGAAATCAACAAGTTCTAGGAAAACCTTTGCATTATTTTTTAACAATAGATTTTTTTTTCAAAACAACCCCTCCCAACAATCAAAAGTTTGTATAAAACTTCTTTTATAAATTGGGCACTTATCTATTTTTAAAAACTTTACACTAACTTCACCCTATTCCTAAGGTTTTCAAGTAAATCAAGCTCAGAAACTTGAATCCTAAAGTTTACACAAAATAAGCAAACATATGACAAACCAAAATTTGAAGCATGATCGTTTTTCAAACCTAGTCTACTAAATTAATAAATTTAACGAAAAATTCTAAATGATTGTTTTTGAATTTTGATCCATTGCGTGGTTGCCAAATGTTGCCGAGGTTTTTCTATTCCCATTAAGGTTATTTTACTTTTGGATTTTTCAGCAACATGTTCCGAAAACAACAAGTACATACAAAACACAAAATAAAACTTAAACTACTACAAATCCTAAACCAACATGTACACAAATTGTTCGAGCTTGAAGGAATTAGGCTAAAAGAAAAATGATATGTGTTCCATGATTGAAAAGTGAAACACATAACCATGAATGAAATCCAAAAATTCCTTTCAACAAGTATGTCCTCTTAGTCTTATATTAGCCATTTCAAAGTACAATAATCATAATTGACCATTATAAACAGTCAGTAGCTAGTACCTGGACTTACAATCCAAAATTTCAAAAAAATACAACATGTTTAACTACTTGTCCAACTATCGGTTTTGTCAAGTATAGGTTTTACAAATTACATGTTCATTAATCTATCAACCTATCTTCTTTACCCAGTAACATTACCTACCAAGTTTAATAATTGGTTAGGTTAATACTACATGTTAGGTTAAATAACAAGTTATGACACATGTTAAGTTTAACAACCTATTTACACTAGCTTATTAAGTCACCTATTACCAAATCTAAGTAACAACCATTCAATAATCTTTCAAAACACACCTCTACTCTTTAAGTGGATTATTGTTTCAAGTTCTTTAGCTATAGATACACATGTTCGTCATTCTGCATAATGCAATAATGTCTACAAAAGGCTTGTTCTAAATCTACAATCAACAATTGGGATTATTTTGCAATTAATTATTACACCAATTACATGTGTTGTCTCTCAATGTTAAATTGAATAGATGAACAATTTTTTCATTTACTATTTCATCATTAATATTGTTGTGGCTACATGAACATCCAGATTATAGTTTTTTTTACACTCAAAAAATTCAATTGTCACCTTAAAGGCCTAGAATAGGATACTATAGGTTGCACATATATTACTGTAGCACTACATGGGGGTTTTGAATCTAGTAGTGTAATGTTTATTTTGAAACAAACTAGACAAAATAGATTTAGTAGTTATAAGGTAGGTGAGATTAGGACTACTAAGGTGGAATTCAAATTAATTAAGGTGGGAAAGTTGAATATTAAAAAGGCTTTCAAGATTTTGGTGGGAGTTTTTTTCTTCTCCAAGTATGAATATCAAAGTAGGAGTGCAAAGAAAAATAGGTTGAGATAAAACATTTTTGAGGATGTACATAGAGTTGCTAAACCATGAACTTTGATCTTTTATTTTTTTACATTTTTTTCCAAGATTTATTGTTTATTTCCTACATATAAGTATGAAAAGTAAATTGTGACAAAATTGTGACAAATTCATAGTTATGCATATACTTGAGCTATGGGAAATATGGTTGTTGAAACATTCTGGATTATGTATGGAAGTTTAGTATAAATTTTGCATAATTAAATTTAAACATGTACAAGAATAAAAATTGTAATTGAACCAGTGTTCGAATATAAGGATTTACCATTTAGCGACCATCCCTTGGATGAATTTGGGGTCAAAATTTTGGGTTGTATGAATTGCTTTCCTTTTATTGTGTGGCAATATGTATAGAAAGTTATTGTGAAGAATTTTTGTTATTTTTTAAACTACAAATTCAGAATTGGTGAGGTAAACTTGCAAGGATTTAAATTTGTGACCCAAAGAAAATTCCAAAAGAAAAGTAGTAGAATGGCAACAAACATAAATCAAGCAATAACCTAAAGTTTGTAGAGATAAGTAGATTGGGTAACCATGTAATAGAATGAAGAAGAAAATGTAGTAGAGGAAAAATTGTAGTTTGTAAGTGATGCAACATAATTTCACCCTCCAGAAATGTACAATATATACCATGACAAGAATACCTAGGACAAAGGAACTAGACATCATTTACAAAATTATGGAACCTCAAGAAACATTCATTAGCACAACAATAAGGCGACCCAATGTCCAAACAAGGTTACCATTAAAGGTAGAACCTTTAAAAGTCAAACCAAAGGGATGGGGAGACATTGCACTTAGAGTTACCCCTACAGATCTGCAATGAAAGGAATGAAAAACAATAGAAATGAGTTCAACCCAAAGACATGGTATTTTGTACAAATTTGAAGAGATATTACATATGTATCAAGAAGTATAAGGAGATATGGAAACAAGATCCATAGACAAAGGTTCTGCTTAGTCTTCTGTTTCATCTCAATACCAACACAACCATGAAGAGTGGGATGAAGATCTGAACAACAATGAAATTAAACAACTGTTACCACATTTTGCTTAAACTGTTTTCTAGATTGATAAATCTAGAGGAATAGGCTTTTACAACTGAAGCAGTGTATCAAATTAGGGTGTAACATAGGGCTAAACATAACACTCCACCGATGACAATAATTAACACTAAAATATGGTAGGTCGACTAGGTGACTGTATTGCAAACTAGTGAGTTTAAAATCAAACCTAGTTGTCAACCTCATTTATTACCAAGTGAACAAGTTTGGAGTAGATTTGGTCAAAGCATAGATCAACAATATAGACTCACCATTAGTTGTAGTTTCTATGGATAAGAAAATCATTCACTCACGAATTATCCATTTATTGTATAGGATGTATGAAATGCAATGATCAATCATTTCCATATGCAAGCACAAAGCCACTTGAATTCATAAAAGGATCATAATTTGTTGGCTAGAGTAAATAATAAAGCACTACCAGATACCATAGTGTTAAAAAATAATGGCATACAAATTCATGGAAGAATCAATATTGTAGTTTCTTAAAACGGTGATTGATGAGGTGTAAGGAATTCCTATGATGGCTACACATCCAAGCAAATTTGTGCCTATGACTCTGACTAAATATCCAATATCTGTAAGGAATGGTGAAATCCCTACAATATTCATTGAAAATGGATTTTTTTACAATAGAGTTCGTACAAAGTCTATTGAAGTCTTAGAAGGAAACCATTCTAATGGCTTTAAAAAAATACATGTTAGTTATGGTGCTAGAAAAATTGTAGTAGTAGACCTTGATGTGGTAATACTAATTAATGAACTTATTATTAAGAACACCTTTCCACAATGTAGTTACTATTAAATTTGTACCACTAGACCCACAATATCTAGTGGTACCCACACATTTGTACCACTAAACCCATTTGAGTACTTAAAACACAAGTTATGGCCAAAAGAAGGGCCGGGAGTCAAACTGCCAATTTGAATCCCAACCACTAAAGTAAAAAATTGCCCTAAAATATGTGCGTGCAGGTGGAACGCCACATATCATTGCAAAGCTTTAAATGAGGGCTATAATTTTTCTTTCAACCACATCTTAATCAGAGGTTTACAGAAGAAGTTATGGCCTTCCAAAGTTTCGGGAATCCCAATTTCAAGAGTTTCACGCCTCCCAATTTAGGAGTTTCGGGACACAATAACATTTGGATGGAGCCCCATGGTTAATTACAGAGACTATTATAAGAGGGAAGGTGGTGGTTTCCCCCAAGTCCGAGTCATGGTGAATCTTGTGAATCCATGTATGCCCATGGAACGTCCGCGCACCAAAAGTGCTCCAACTATGCACTAACCAACTTGTTGTTTGGTTTATGCATATCTATGTGGATAATTGACTCACTTGCCACTCTTCCTAGTCCCCATCTCGAAACTCTAGCACACCCCTCTTACCCCCAAAGTGTTAAGAGTTAAGGAACGTACCTCAACTCCTTTTTTCATCGTTTTCATCTTTGGACTCACATTTGAGTTTTTCAAGGAGTTAGGGGGTGCATCAACGGACAAACTTATAAAATAACATATCTATGACATTGAAAAAATAATTCCACAACATTATTTTGAAGGTTTCATGACAATGAATGTGGTTAATACCTTATGAGGGTTGCTCACAGACTATTAAACAATCACCTTCAAAATAAACTTAGGCAATATGTTCAACCATGGCTACCCATTGACTTCATTAGCTCCCAATGATGGGTGGTAAACACGTTGTTGAACATGTTTGAATAAATTGGTGTTAGGGATGGAAAATCACCCAATGAACAAAGCTAGGACTTCCATTTTCCCCATAACTACTATTAGATGATCCTCTTCTAGTAGCATCATTTTCAAAACCCCAATGACTCTCAATATGTGGAAATGGTCAAAGCCCACCTTGAGAGTTGCACATATTTTCCACCTCAATGGGTGCACAATACCTTTGAGGAAGAAGAACTAACGAGTTTGGTAAAGGTTGATGATCTGGAGACTATTGGGAAAACTACTATTATTGGTGAAATGAAAGGTTATAACATGTTAAGGGATTAAAAACCTCCAAAGGCACCTACATTTATCCCACATGACCAAAGGATGTCCCAAAGTTGTTTGACACTTAGAAGCTATTGAAATGATGAGCAATTTGAATATGGGTACGAGGTTGGTTAAAAGCATAGATTGGAAGGTGTTGTTCATGCTAGTAGTGAAGATGTGTAATTTCTTGTTGGCTTAATTGGATGGGAGAGGTGTGATTTGGAAAGAAGGGCCCAAACTTTGCTACCACATTGTTATGCCCATAACCTAATTTGAAACCCTAAGAAAAGCTCTCGAGCTTTGCACCATTTTGGCATTACATTGTCTTAAAATAAATAATAACAGAAAAATGCAATTCCTAACATGTAAATTCGTCGAGTTGATATTAGCCTCAAAATTACAAGAATATTTGAAATGATTACATTTTATTGAGATCGACCCAACAATTGAATCTAAAGTATGATCACTATAACAAAAGATGTCCTTGTATGCTAAGTGATTTCATTGGATTATGAATGAATTCATTAATTATAGCGAACAAAACCTAGTGGGGAAGCAATGAATTCGCTAGTCTAATGAACAAGTACTAATGAACTACACTCACATTTTGTAGTAGTCGATTATAATTTCTTAAAAGAAAAAACTTGTTGGATACACTACAAAAACATTTGATTGAAAAATGAAAGTACTTGGCAACATTGTGGCTGCTAATTATTCCACCTTGTAAAAGGGGTTGTGGGTTCCTCGTAAATGATCTAAGACCAAGGCTATTACTCAATCACTTCATGTAGTTATAACAACCATAGGAGTGGAAAATAATTGTTGTGCCTAGCTTGGATATTGTCAAAAGGGGAGTGATTATTGGATCTATAGCAAATTTGGGTGATGGATTAGGTGGATTTTTGAGGGGAAGGAATTTGAATAGGAATTTGGATTGCCAATGACGAATATTGGAGTTGTTGGGACACCACATATGGTGTTTACTAATCTAATAATGACTACTCATGTTAGACCACCAATGAGTTTAATAGTTGTTGGAAGATACATAAGTACAAATGTTCAAAATTCAAACGAAAGGCATCGTGAACTATTTATCAATACTCATGGAATTTCAGACCATAAAAATGGCCATATTGTGAGGCCAAGCAAGGTAGCTTTAAAATATCGTAATTTAAAAAAAGATGTTGACCTAAATGCTCATGGCAGAATGTTCAATTACATAGTAAAGGCTAATGTAGAAACTTCTAAAAATTATACCATCAATGCATTTAACTATACATTCAAGACATATGGCATTGGATTGGTGCCATAATTACATGTCAAAATTTATTTATTGCACTTTTTTTGAGCTTACATAGGCATTTTGCAAACATCATCAGAAGACTCATAATGATGAACAAATATACATGGAGTTGAAAAACATGAACATTATACCCTAAAATTCACTTTGAATTCAAACCGTGGGATGGTTGCTAAATGGTAGATACAAAAATTTTAATCCTATATTTTGGTCTAAAATCTAAACTAAAATCTAATAAAATTAATACTAACAAAGTCTACTCATTCATATTTACTTAGAACTAATTTCATAATTAATTTCCAGTAATGAAAGTATGATAAATACACCAAAATAACAAACTTTGATTATGGAAACAAAGCTTTTCTAAAAATCAAAATGTATTTCTTTCATACTCCATTAAAGCTCCATGTTCTAAAATGATACAATGGTCTTCATCTCTTCCTCTTCTCCCAAGATATTCCTCCACAAAAAAACAGTCTTATGTTCTATTCAAATTCAAATGGTAATAAAAAACTATGTAATCTAGCTAGTAATTCCTAAAACAATAACTAAGTGAATATAAATAATTAATAATTATTGCGAGTAACTACTTCCTCAACATTACCCCACCCATACTTTGAATTACATCCTGGAATTCTGGATAAAAAACATGTTAAGAAAGTTAAATGTGTTGTTTTTGATCTTGTGATTCAAAAGTATGATTTGTTTGTACTACAATCTGCTCTATCTATACTATAATTTATTTTTCCTCTACTTCAAATCAAAACATTGTCTTATTTTTTACTATATATTTTTTGTTGTTGCTCATTTGATGTCCATGTTAGCAATTGTGCAGTTGTTTATTGATAGATTGTTCTCTATTCTTGTGATTGTAACTTTGTTGTCATTTATAGCTATTACTGTAATTGCAGATCTAATGTGATCTGATTTTGATCCGATCATGTCGTTGCAGCTTTCATACAATTTACAATTGTTGATTTGATTGTAGATTTAATGTATTGAGTCTAATCATGTTGTTACAACTTTGACATAAGCTCAATCTAACCCTATTAGTCCTCCTGAAATTATATGTTCCTTAGGTTATATGTATTCCAACTATTTTTGTGGTTGTAGATGCTTACTTTTGTTAACTGACTTCCTACAAAACATATTCTACTTGTTATAAAGTCTATTCAACAACCTCCCTTTCAAGGCTATCCTTTCCTCCTATGAGGTTTCCTGGTTGCTCTGCTACTTTTATACATGATGGTCCTACCCCACCTATATCCCCTTTGTCTTTTTCCTCATCTAAAGTCTTTAGCTTTGGCGACAAAAATAAAGGCTCATACTCAAATGATGCCATAACTTTTTCCATCTAAAAAATCATGTGTTTGTACAACCTTTCATTCCTCTCATACTTTATGTTAACTTTCCCAGTATTTTTCTAAACAATGTCTTGAATTGCATCCCACCATAAGTCTGCATCTTTTTCCTCCATTGATAGTGCTTTGAGATTTACCCGAAGCAAGTATTTTACTTCTTGAATTCATCATTTTCTATGAAGATAATATCATAATTGAAGGGTTTTTTCTTCAGAGTTTCCTCCATAAGTTTGTTTAACTTTTCATTAAAGGCCATTTGCTTTTGCAAATTTTTGTCCATCTACGCATGCCTCTAATCAACTTGCCTTTGTATTTCATTTTTAGCTTGATATGCATTGGCATTGTCCACTCTGAGCTCCTCCACCTCCCTTTGTTATTTTAAAAGAGTTTCCTCCATGTTCTTGTAGTCTATCTAAAGTTTGTTATGCTCTATACTCAAAGTATCCTTCTTTGCTTTTAAACCCTAGTAATTGGCATATATCTCCTCTAAAGTTGTCTAAAGGGAATCCTTTTCTATTATGATGTTATTCGAATCCTTGCTTTATTTTTCCATGTTATTGATATTTTGTCTAGTTGTTTGGAGTTTTGTTAATACCTGACTATTCTCACTATTTTCTTATCTTGCAATTATGTTTTGAACTTCTGCTCCTTCTCCAAAGCTCCTTGTAGATTTTTCTCCTTCTTCATTATAATCTACTTGTTTTTAATCTCCAAATCAAAAAGTCTAAGAAAAATATTTGTCATCTATACACTACATTTTATTACCTATTGAAATATAGTAGCAACTATTTTGTGTTCATCCAATTCTGTTTCTATCCCTTGCACAAACCCTAATGTATGAAACCTAGGAGTCTGACCCTTGGAACTTGTACCTAATGAACCTAAACTCTTGTGTGTAGTCCAAACTTCTCCAAATACATTCATGCTTGTTGCAAAACTTGGTCTTTAAAGCAACATACCTTTTTTTTTGTGGGGATGGAACAAATTGTTGTACTTCTGGTGGATCCTGGTCAAAATACTGTATTTGCTCCTTCATTTCATGTTGAGCTCGAAACTTTAACTGCTTCTTGGGCCATCTCTTGATCCTCCTACCCATCCAACCTTTGCTCCCGCTAAGAAGAAATTGGTAGTCTTTGATCATATATAAGAGATATGGATTTCTCCTTCTTTCTTTGACTCTATTGTTGTTGCTCCTCAATAATTCTACTATTTGTTGAGGAACAATACTGCCTCTCTTTGCAATAACCTCTTGTCTTTTTTGCCTTTTTTGTAGACTCTCTCTCTCTTCATCATCATTAGAACGAGACATTATAACTCCTCTTCTTATTATCTTAATTTATAGTTGTTTCTCCTTTTTAGAAGAGATGTGTGTCCTTTAGAGGCCTTTTGTTCTTAATGAACCTTTCCCTTAAACTATCTTTTTTTCTTTTATTTTCTTGAGGCTGCTTTACATGTTTATTCTTTTCTTATGATTTTGTTACTTCTAATGGAAACCACTTTTGGAACAGAACTTCTAGGACTATGGTAGAATGGCATACATCCTTTTTTTGTTATCTTTTGGCTATTCCTTCAATCATATTTTTTTGACAAGTGCAAACGAGATATAATGAACCAACATGAGTACTAAGAAAAAAGACATGTCCTTTTTGCTATTTTTTTTCTTCATATGAATGAATTTTGGAACAATTTTTTTTGCAACTTGTTATAATAAATGCTTATAGTTGTCCAAGTACATGACTTTTTTTTTTCTTCAAAT
>Ga0209611_10004428_pt1 | contig 24012 bp, 16 predicted proteins | sample S1TSphgellanicum_3_FD_187693 | JGI IMG/M metagenome (GOLD analysis project Ga0209611, IMG submission 187693) | Host-associated microbial communities from peat moss isolated from Minnesota, USA - S1T2_Fc - Sphagnum magellanicum MG (SPAdes) (version 2) | ecosystem: Host-associated > Plants > Peat...
TGTGATTGAAGCCCAAAATTGTTGCAGTTCTCTTTCATCATTTTTGGAACTAAAATGTTCTCAGATATGTTGCCATTGATCTTTCTGAGTGTAGCTATCAAGTATGTTCACAACATATACAAGACATATGTTTACTGCGTCTGCGAGACTTTCTAAGTTGAATTTCTTTTTTTGAACCATGGATGTTGAAGTGCAAAATTATGGCTAAAAATTCCTTAACCCCCCACAAAGTATTATTCTTGGAGGAGCATTAGGCAATCATTTCCCATTGTATTTATTAGTTCTGTTCATTTTGATAAATCTTTGTTGATCTCATTAACTTTTTATATTACTATCTCAGAAAGAAATTGCAATTTACTCTTCACTGCTCAATGAAAAATGTTCCCATTCTTAACGTTTACTATCTAACAAAGAAAATGCAAGTCATGTTTACAAGTCCCCCTCACTGTAAAGAAGAAAATCCACCTTTTCATGTTCCTCAATGCCAGAAAGAAATAAAACTCTCATGAAACTGCAAAAAATTTCACTCTCATGAGTTAGAACGAAGTCAAAAACTGAAACTCGATTGTCAAATCCAAAGCAAGACTTCTTCCAGACAACAACTTGCAGAACCTGGGAAGAAAAGAATCACACAGAATGGAAAAACCAAAAAGCAACTTTCAAGATACAAAACACAAAGAAAAGTGAAAATATATTACATGCTTGCAAAGAAAATTGCAGTCATGATTATCATATTCTTCAATGCCAAAGAAAAGAAGTTTAGTTGATATTTCTACATCACAAAGACATTTGCAATCATTTTCATACTCAATGCCAAAGAAAAATGATTCATTTGCTATTTGCTATCTTGCAAAGAAATTGCTTGCAATCATGTTCATATTCCTCGGTGCCAAGAAAGATGTTTTGGCAATTAACACATTTGCAAGAAAGACTATGGAAGTAGGAAAAAAGCTCACAACCAGTGTGATCGAAAGCTGGGAATAAGAAAACCACATTCTGACAAAAGTGAACTAGAGTCTTTTTGTCTCTCTACTCTGGGATCTCTACCTCACCTTCATCAATTTCTTTCTGCAAGTCTTTGGGGTCTTTGCCATCAACCGTGCAGCCAACAGAAACACAGGTGCCAAGGATTTCCTTGACCGTTCCTGACAAGTTCTTTGCCATAGACCTGGGGGCCATGATTTTGGCAATCTCAGTGACATCGTCAAGAGAAATGTTGCCATTGTGCTTAATATTCTTCACCTTCTTACGATCCCTCTCAGGTTCTTTAAGAGATTTGATCACCAACGCTGCAGCACTTGGGACCACCTCAACTTTAGCCTGCCAACCCGTGCATACACATTTGCAAAAAACAAACAGAATCAGAGGATCCTTACAGATGCTGTTCAGATTGATGAAAAGGATTTCACAGCATTTGAGAATGTCCAACGACCTTGAAAAACCTTTGGAATGCATCCACATTCCTTCAAACGCTGGATGCACTCTCATCACATGAGAAGCACTCCTGACAAGCAAGTTCGCAACAAAAGTAAGTCATGGGAATTGGGAGGTTGGGAAAGGGGGAGTGTTGTTACCTGTCTGTTTTGCACTGTCAACTTAACAGTCACGCGGAGACCTTTCCAGTCTCTGGCAGTTTCCTTGGCTATATCTTCTCCTACCTTCTTAGGAGAAAGTCCCAACGGACCGATTTTGGGAGCCAGCGACGAGGCTGCACCCACCTCTCCTCCTGTCCACAATCAAATCAACGGCGCAAAAATCTGAATAAGCCCGACCTTGGACTACTTACCCTCATACAAAAAACCCTAATATACACTCATTCACTCACTCACTTCTTCCTAAAAACTTGAACTCTCTCAACTCATTGCCTCTGTATCACTGAAGAAAACCAGATAGAAAGAAAAACCCATGAAGAAAAAATCGGGAGGCAAGTGAGCAAAGAGAGATAGTAGGGAGAGAAAGAGAATGCGAGGCGCGATACATACCAGTAACTCTTACATAGACTTCCACAACTTGGGAGGGATCCAACTTGGGCGGCATCTTTGCTACTGCTGCTGCTGTTGCAGCGCCACCAGATCAAAGCTTCTATGTCAGATCTCCTCAAAGAAAGCTTCACTGGAGTGAAAGCGCAAACAATCTCAGCGCAACAAGAGAGGAAAAAGGAAGCGCCGACGCGCCTCTTGTGCTCCGTGTCTCTCTCTCTCTCTCTCCCCCCTTTGATTTAGGGTTTTCCCAGTTCTCATCCCGGTTATCAATCACGTTCCCATGATAAGTTCCCGGCAGGTTACCGTTCGAACAGAACCTTCAAGGAAGCACGACAGCAACAGTTCGGTTTTTCTTTTCATATTGTGATGGAGCTGAACTGGCGATCATCCATAATATAGTTTAGCCAAATTTGGCTGTGAACAGGATATGGATGTAAACAAGTTTAAGATTCCTTCACATTTTTTGGCTACATGACATTTTTTAACTCATGAGGACCAGGGTGTTATACCTTGAGTAAAGCATTGGCATAATTATATTTACAAAAATAAATAATATGAAAAATATAGGGTAAAAAGAGTTGGATATCAATATCCTATCAAGCTGCCTTTTTTTTTTCAATTTATTTTTAAAATTAGATATTTATGGTTTTTTATGCACAAGTAATTTTTGGAACTATGAGATACATATATATATATGAGATACATACAGATTAAATTAAATGTCTAATTGCATGTGATGTACATCCCAATTATGGTAGAAGTAACATTTGCATGGGATGATGATCTTTTGCATGCAATGTTCATGATAACCTTCACTTTGTTCAAATCCCCTTTCACTTGTGAAAATTGGTGTTCCAACTTTTCATTTTCTACCACACCTTTTGATTCATCTTCATTTTGTGCATTTGAAAAGAGTTGAAAATGCACTCTTTCTTCTAACAATCACCTTGTAAGGATCCACAAGAAGAGCCATGTCAACTTTAAAGATGGTCAAAAATGGGGGGACTTGCAACAATATCCTCAATCCATAGCATGTCTTACATTCTCATAGAATTTGAACAACAAGGTTAATAAAAAACAATGAAAAAGAACAAAAAACAAAGAAATAAACAACCTTGAACTCTAGCTAACACTTTTGTTCTCCAAAACCATGAGCTCTCTTTTAAGCTCTTCTTTTTGGTTGGGATCAATTGGTTTTCTCTCCAAAATGATGTTGTGTGTTAGCAAGTTAAATCACAATTTGATTTGTCTTGGTCCTAGACCTCTATCTAAAGGCTTTGGAACCAATTTAAAGTTCTTGACCATTAGGAATGCTCAATTTCATTAGAGCCTGCTCCTTGAACCCTTGTCTAAAATGGGCCTTAGAGAAATTTCTTAGAGGCATTTCATGTAGGTGACTATTGCTCATAGGAAACGAGAGGGATCTTATGCCTATTCCTCGACGATGGAAGGGATATTGCCCTTACTTAGAGGCATAAATCCCTCTCACCCTAAGGAGTAGGTGTAAGAACCCTTGTGTGCCCCGTACTTTAGGTTCTTGATAAACTTCGCTTCATGTTTTAGGAATTTTAGAAGGGGTAAGATCTCATGATGAGGTGACGTTCGCAAAGCAATAAGCCAACACAATAGGGTAACCTACCCTATCACTAAACATTACCCATGACCAAACACTCAAATTGTTCACTACTTGGGGGCTAAGCAAATAAGAATAGCCTTGTGGTTCTTCATAGAACGCCCTAGTTGAGTCTAGCCTTGAATTTACATGTTTCACCTTACAACATTAACCCTTGTGTATGTATATTCTTGGTATGTTCCTAATTTTGTGTTAAGTTCCATTGCGAAATCAATACAATATTATCTTGTGATTTGCATGCTAAGTAGTCATGTTAATGACTATTTTCCTCTCTATCAAATGGCTAATGAAATTTTTAATGTCTTTTCGACACCTATTACAACATGCAAGTGACTCTCCTAAAATCCATCTCTTGAAAGAATCATAGTTTACATTTAAGAGGAACAAAACATGTTTGTTGCTTACATTCCACGCACTTTGCATCATCCCCTTTGAAGTATGCTACTAATACCATAGTACTTGGGCAACTTCAACACATAATCTATTGAATAACTAATTAATTAATTAATAAAACTAAACTTTTATTTCAACAAATCAAGTATTCTTGAAGATTCTATTTTTTCCTTCCTAAAAAAACTTTGTTCTTTGGAAATCTTTGGGTGGAAAAAATTCAACATTTTTGAAAATAATATAATTAGTGTTGGTAATATGGTATATGCCTAAATAATGAGTTGATAACACATAGGTATTTTAAGACATTTTCAACTTAAGTGCTTGAAATTATCACATGGGAAACTCAATCCCATTAAAGGAATTCCAAAGTGAACTTGGAACTTGCTAGACCTTGGAATATTGAAGAAACCTTAGAATGTTATTGGCATTGTCTTGAACATATAATAATATAAGGAAAAGATTAATTGGAAGACGATAATTTTTAGATACAAAATTCCTTGTTAATTCATGATTTTTATTTTTTTTAAAAAGTGCTTAAAACAAATGCTTCACATTTTCTTTCATCATAAGTTTCAAATAACTGAAGGAGCAACAAAGCTTTTAAAGACAAATTTGTGTTAAGCCATTTTTGAAGGATCACTTTGACCACCAAATGAAAGACAAGGTCTTGAATTCAATTCAAAATGAGATACAAATTAGTTAGTTAAGAATTAGTAGGTAGTTAGTAGGTTGATAATTAGTGGTTAGTTGATAGTTAGTAAGTTAGTTAAATAATTAATTTGTAATTAGTAGGTAGTTAGATAATTAGTTAATAGTTAATAGCTAGTTAGATAATTAGTTAGTAGTTAGTAGCTAGTTAGGGTTAAGTTAGAGGTTAGCTGGTTAACGAGAAGGGGGAAGAGGGTTAAGTTAAGTTGGTAGCTAGTTAGGGTTAACTAGTTAGTGAGAAGGGGGAAAGGGGCATGTGAAGGCAGCGGGGTGACCTTTCGTTGCGGACGGTTGGCCGTTGGCGTCTTGTGCGCGACGAGAGAGAATGTTCGCAAGGGGAGAGAGGCAATCAATCGTGCAGTAACAAGGAGCGAGCCAGCGGCGGAGAGTTTGCAGATCGCCGGTTGAAGAAGAAAGCCTTGGCGGCGCAGCAGAGCAGAGGAGGAGGATGACGCGAGAAAAGAATAATAGCATTCTCCAGGAGATACTGACGCCGGAACATAGCATTAATTTAGTGCAGGAACAGCAGCAGCAGCAGTTGGAACGGTGGTCGATCGTGAAAGAGGAGGAGGAACTATCTAACTTTCCATCAGGTTGAAAAGCAAAGAAAATTGATGTGAACTCGCGAGACAAACGTTGAGAGGAGCAAAAGTTCTAGCCGCTCTAGGCCAGAGAGAAAGCAAATTAAAAATATTAAAGAAAAAAAACAGAGCAAAACGGTGGTAGTAGAGGAGCACCAAGAGCCTTTCACAGATCAGTAAAAGTAGAAGAAGAAGAAGGAGGAGGAGGAGGAGGAAAAGACGGAACAGGAATAGACGACACATTCAAGTACATCTAAATCCGTGACACTTGAGAAGAAGCTGGATGCGAGGCAAGGGAAGAATAGGCGGGAAGGCCAGGAGTGATGTTTCAAGCGGCAATGACACCCCGCCACCATCATCATCATCATCAAAGTCGGGGGAGTCAAATGTATCGAAGACGGCCACGTTCTTCCTCTGCGTGGCGGCCATCTATGCTTCCTACATCTCACAGGGATTGCTTCAAGAGAACATGTCAGTAGTGCTTCCCCCCCTCTATTATGCAGTTCTTAAATTAGTGGAAATTTCTTTCCATCATTTTCCTCCTGTCTGCAATAGGCTGTCTGTATCACAGGAGCACACAGATCTGACAGCCAAAATGGAAAGCACTAAAAAGTAGAGGCAGAAATCCTTGGAAACAAGCTCAGAAACAGAGAGGTCTACTAAAGAGTTTCATGCCATTTATACATTTTGGATCAATGATGATCAGGTCAAGAGTACTTCAAGATCAAGATCTTCATCTCTTGGTGAATTTCATGAAGAGGAAGGCCAATTGTTTAATAGGATCTAAGAGAAGGCAGGGTTCCAACATTTTCCCTTGAATTGCTCCTCATGAAAGCCATGCTTCTATGCCATGGCAAAACTAATTTTGAGCTTCTTTGTACATGTATGTATGTGGTACAGATCCACCAAAAAGTATGGGAAGGGTGAGCAAAGATTTCAATACCTCGCTTTCCTGAACCTGATGCAATGTGCAGTGTGCTTCCTTTGGTCTTTCACCAGTAAGAAAGCAATCTAGGGGAAGTTACTCTTTGTATATTTTATCAAACATGTGAATTAATGGGGGTATTTTTGGGCATGCTATGAAACAATAAAATATTAAATGAATATTTTATTAACATTAAAAATATTAAAAATATACATTCTCATTATCCAATTCTAAGCACCATGTTTATATTTAAGTAAATTATAAACTTCTTTTTTTCAATTAGTTGCACCCTATATTTTTTAGCACACCATTTGAAAAAAAATGGAAATACAGCTTCCCCAATTAAGAAAGCTATCTATCATCAACTAGGTATATATTGCTTGCAATTTTCCTCTCCATAATCACACACATATATTCAACACACTTTTGTGAAATGTCTTCACAGATACAGAATTGTATAGTGGACCAAAAGAAAACTTGTAGTCCTGACAATTCAAGTTTGTGTTTCTGATACAACATTTGACCTGTCATATGTTCATTGTCTGCTTCATCATCGTGTTTTGGCTTGCAATTCAGTGCTCCGGATATGGCCAGGACAGCATGGGTCAAACCCACCTCCTCTGAAAGCTTACTGTGCTCCCAGTGTATCCAACACCATAGGACCTGCTTGTGGTATTCTTGCCTTGAGATACATCAGCTATCCTGCACAGGTGTGGAAATTCTCCCCAACCTGCCAGCTTCTTCCATTGCTGCATCAAGCTGTGACTTCCTTGTTCTTTAAAATCATTGTAGACTCCAAGGTTCATGGGTAGTGTCATCAAGGCAAAGAGCTTGCCACTTTAGTAGCCCCTTACTGATGCTACAGATTGTGACTTATTGTTTCCCATCTCTTATTCAGATTGGGTTGTTACAGACTCTGAGAATGTCCTGACAGGCTACTGGGATATTAGTAGCCTCACCAATGGGATTACCTATTATGTAATTTTTTTGTTCCATTGTGTTGTGAATCATATGCTGCTTGTCTCCTTGTGATGAACAGGTTCTGGCCAAATCCTCCAAGATGGTTCCAGGTATTGTGGTTTCCTTCATCATTTTATAGACAACCGCAACAAGTTGAAAAGATTCTGCAAATTTGAAAACTGCTTTCTTCTACTAATTCAAACTCTTCCAGGCCAATGCAATTTGACTATACTTGTACTTCTATTATGAAGATTCCAATGGAAGGACCAAAGAACAAAATGCTGAATTTGGGAGACATGGAAGGTACCTGATGATCCTTTGGGAGTGGGGAGGATGACAGTAATGGTGATGGGAGCGATTGTGTATGGTGTGCATTACACTCTGCAGGAGTATCTGTGCACATTCTTGGTAGCAGGTGGTGTATCTGTTTTTGCTCTCAACAAAGTAAGTGCCTGACCAGTCCTTCCTTCACTTCCAATATCTGTAACATCCAGGCATTTCAAAACCACCACCCAAATTAGCATGGTGTGATAAATGGATGGTTTTCTCCTTGGGACGCAGAGCTCATCAAGTCCAAGCAGAGTTGCAATCCCCAATGCCTCCCTTGGTTATAGTCTGTGCTTAATCAACCTTGCCTGTGATGGATTCACTAATGCCAGTCAAGATTCCCTTACTGCGAGGTCCTCTCTGTCCTTCTGTCTCTCTCTCATTCTTACACACAGGAGCATGCTTACTTCATGCTTTATTGTGCCCTTGGACCTCATGAAGGAAGCTAATTATTGTCTTTGTTGCTATGGAGGTAACAGGTACCCAGGTGTCAATGCATGGCACATCATGATGGGCATGAACTTCTGGGGCACGTTGTACATGTCTCTCTTCCTTTTTTTGGTGCCTGGTGCAGGTGGTTATCCAGCCTTGAGCTTTTGTGTATCTAACCCTGATGTCAGCTGGGACATTTTCTGGTTTTGCATATGTGGGGCAGTTGGCCAAAACTTCATCTTCCTAACCATCAGCCACTTTGGAGCTTTGACAAACACAACTGTAACCACAACACGTAAGTTTATGAGCATTCTTATGTCCTCAATCTGGAACAAAAACCGTCTCTCCATGCAGCAATGGGGTGGAGTGTGTATGGTCTTTGGTGGTCTCTCTTTCCAGATCTGGCTTGCATACCAGAAGAAACGTCAGAAGGCTGCAAAGCAAATAAGGGCTCCAGTTCAGACTCGAGCTATTGACAAAGCACGCAGTCACGGTCCAACTTCTCCTAGAGCACGCAGTCCAATTAGTCAAAGGGGACGTAGTTCAAACAGCTATAAAGGACAAAACCGGAACTATTAACAATATACTCAAGAGTTCATTTTCAATCTGTTTTCCATATTTGCAGCAAAGTGGGGTTTTACGAACTCTTGATGGGGTTCAGGAGCACTCAAAAGTTTTTCCAAAATACAGGTAAAGACTAAAATACCCCTATACTTTGATGAGCTCATGTACTTTGATGATGACGAGAGAAGAATTACATCCGGGGATTACCCCAAAGCAGTGTACACAATAGCTAGAAATCTCTGAACAATAATAGGACATATAACATACATGATGAGATTCTGCTTTTGAAGAAGTCTTTGGATAGATAGCACACTGTCCCATTGAGAGTTTTTCTTTGCAACCTTCTAAAATTATTTTCTGCTTCTTCTCTGTTGCATTGAATCGGTGAGCTCTGCACATCAAGGTAACTGAGTCAAGGAGCACGTGAATTCAGGTAAGGAGGAAGCACTGACTTACCGCACTTCATTCTTACAATATGATGCTTTACATTGTGTGATATTTTGTGAACCCTTTTCATGCAAATGGGTTCTTGATTTTGGCGAGAAATATTCTTTGCATCTTTTGCTCCTAGATAGCTAGTTAGAAGAGGAGGCAATATGCAAACTTTTCTTCCTACAAGTAGTTAAATTAGAGTAGATTCCAGATAGAACAATTTACTTGATCAAATGAAGATAGAACTTGAACCAACATTAGTGAGTACATATGTATAGGTGTACTTTATATTGTGGTGGCTAAACCAAGGTTTCTCTTGAGTTTTGGTTGCATTTTCCTAAAGCAATGGGAAGATTTGATCATGATGTTCACTGGCACTCTTTGGATGTTTGTGGCATTCTTTGAATTGGACTTGAGTTGTAGTTTTGCCTTCTCAATTTCAATTCTTAAATTTTTCTTGTTTTACTGGCTTATGTGATATTTATCTTATGAATCCATTTAACTATATGAAGGATATGTTCTTCCGGGTTCTTTTCTCTGACTAAATCATTTTGTTTTCTTGTCTTTAGATTTGATGTTCATCGATATCTGACAACTCACAAACGAAATACAAGCCCCTTAAATTACCAAAAGTTTCCACAACTAGATCCGAAGTAATTTGAATTCTTGTGGTAGAGATTGTTTGTTTCTGTTTGAAGTTTCACAAACAATTCCCATATGATTGCATCCAAGTTGGAGGTAGTGAAGTTTGTGCCCAATGACTCAGATTTGCACAAAGGAGCCAAAGCCATTTGTGAGAGCATGCTCATGTGAATCTTGACCTCCGTGGGCAATTTCACTTTTTGAAATGGGTTTAGGGTTTAGGGTTTATTACTCTTGGTTGATTACACTGAAAGTTTTTATGAATTCATTCACATACAGCATCCATGAGGCCAGCTAACTCAAATGTAACAATAAGTCTATTGGTCATCTAATTGCCTTGATTTCTTTGTTTTCACAAAATATGTATTAGGTGTGTTTCACACACTAGCTCACATATTAGCTTATGTACTATAAGCTCTAAATATTCAAAACCACCTTAGTGCACCCCTACTCATCAAGGGCTTTCCAACAATAACAGGAGCATAGTGCAGAGCACTGAGGTTTGCAAGATCTCAACATGACAAACAATCAAAACAAACAAACTACCTTGATCAATAGACGCTCTTATTTCTACTATGACATGTTCAAGAAAGAACAAAAACATCACATTTTTGAAGTGTTGTATTTTCAATTATAAAATGCAAGGGCTTAGTGTCACATTATGGAATAATTCAAATAAAGATGAATAGCATACCAAGCCTCCACTGTATTCTTGAAAATTCGATCACGCTGTAAATGACATTCCTTTCTCTCTTTCCCAACACTGTGATAGCCCAGGACAAATTTATTGCATTTCAGGTTAACAAAAAGCATAAAACCAAAGAAAATGTAGCTCCACTCTCATTACACTAAAGTGATTTTGCGTATGCTGGCTTCTGAACTGGCTTCTGAACGGCACTAATGAACAAAACTGCCAGCAAACTGGATGCCTGACCTGACATCTGACACAAGGCAGGCCCACACAACTCAAATCCGGATGGATAGAACAGTGCAAAACTTGGTGCACAGCGAAGAATGTTCCCAAATGCTCAAGCACAATAGGTATCTAGTAGTGATAAGTAAGCTGAAGTTCAAATCCTAGAAACTGCTCAAAACCCTAGAACCCCAAGGGATCTCAACAGGACCTTTTGACCACCACCTAAACATTGAAGTCTCACTTTCTTAAACTTCATGAAGTTCACATTCCAGGATTGACAAGGGTGAGATTGCCCTCAAGACTTCAAACTAGCAGTTGCTCGAACTCCTAATGCTTCCAGCAAAATCTCTCCCATTTGACAGCAACCCACCAGCATCTGCACAACACAACCAGCAAAAACATGCAAAAAAATAAAACCCAGGGATGGCAAAACTCTTCTATTTTGCAGCAATAACTCTTTAACTCATAGTCAACAGGAACTTGGAGAGAGAAAAGACTCTTGTAAGAACTCCTGGCCCACTCAAGAGTAACATCTACTCATGCTTTGAAGCTGTGTCTATGAGGCAATGTAGTGTATCTGCATATGCGAAGGATGGGATTTAAGTGCATACCTTCCCGTCTGACATGATATCACCAGTGCGATAACCTCTATGCAGGGCATCCATGACTGCAGCTTCAATGTGGTCAGCAGCAGTTGCCTCCCCAAGTCCAAACCGTAATAGCATTGCTACACTTAGCACTTGTGCCAAAGGATTTGCCTTATCCTACAAACCAGTGCATCAACAGCATGATTTCATTTTGGCTTGCCCCTGTACTAGCAAAGCATCTAAGCCCATGGCATATATAGGCCTACATAAAGCATGGTGACCACCATAACTTCCCACTCACTTCCCTGGCTGCCATAGCAGCAGACATGAAATACTGAGTTTCTATCACAAGTCTGGAAGCAATGGGAACACTACTCATGATTATGGCTAAAACACTTAGCATAAACAGAACAAAACCATGAACATTCTCTAAGAAAAAAAGGAATTGCACAAAAGAAACAAAAGAAAGAGGGAGAAGAAACAGAAGAAGCTGAGAAATATTTAGGAGAAAAGATCTTTGTAAACTCAACACAAGGTGCAGGCTTGAATACTAATGTGCAGGCCATCCTACATTCTGGCAACACAGGAAAACAAAACCCAAATAATGACTACACACATTTTTGCAGCTGTGTTTTGCGAAGACTGGAGTTGATCAGCAATAGAAGTCTGTTCCAGTAATCAAAAAGCCTCTCCTGTACTCCAAAATCAAAAACCTGGCACATAGTTTCTTTCTGGCTTTCCAACACAACTGATCACCCAAGGATGATACATGTGGCAATCAAGATACAACAGTATCTCTAAAAAGGGTTCAAAGTCTAACCTGACCAGCAATGTCTGGAGCAGAACCATGAATTGGCTCATAAAGTCCTGGACCCTGCCATCATCAACAATTTCATACCAATCAAGCATTTCAAGCCAGAATCTGAGATCCGAGAAATGGGATCAAACAATCACAGGCTTACACCATATTACAGATTGGGTTTATATAAAGAAAACCTCATAGGGATTGCTGAGAACACATATATCCAGTTTCCACCAAGACTTACAGATGCACTGATGCTGGCTGATGGGAGCATTCCAATGCTGCCTGTTATCATAGAAGCTTCATCGGACAAAATATCTCCAAAAAGGTTGCTTGTAACTATTGTGTCAAACTGCAAAAACAGTTCAATTGAAAGAGATAATGATAAATAGGCATTCCAAAATGGAGTAAGATTTTCTCCTCAAACAAACCCTGCGACCTCTACTATTCAATCTTGCTCTTTGAAGTATCAATTCTGAACTGAATCAGTTCACAGCACCATATGATCAAGCAGTCTAATTAAGTGGGTACTTTGCTGTGCAACAAGACATGAACCAATCATCTTGATTGAGATACAGATTGGAAACCACAAGGTGGTTCAATGTGGTTCATGGAAACAGAGAATTCACCTGTTTGGGGTTGCGAATGAGCTGCATGGCTGCATTATCTACATACATGTGTGTTAAGTTCACATCTGGATACTCAGCACCTATCGCCGTGACCCGCTCTCGCCATAGTTGTGACACCTGCAGCCAAGTAACAAGCATTGAGTGTATCCTGTAGGCAGACACACTCTTGGAACAAGATTGTGATCTTTCTCACAGCACTCCTTTTGTGGAACTCAAAGGTAACACATTCAGCCATGCTTAGTCTTTTGCGATTTGGAGAAACATACCAGCAATGTTTACTAGTTATTACCTCAAGGACATTAGCTTTGTCCACAGAGCATAGCCGGCGTTGTCTTTTCTGAGCCATCTCAAAAGCGACTCTGGCAATGCGGTCAACCTGTCAAATACCCAAGAAAACACACTAAAACTTCAAATAGCATATAAAAAATTGAACCCTTGAATTCAGAACTTCTATTCAACTCTATGTTACCAGCTCAAATGACAGCTTCAACTGGAAACATACAGATGGTCTTGAGGGGAATCGCTTGGTACAAAATTATCTGCCTTACCTCTTCAGCAGAATATATATCAGTGTTGAAGCCTGTACGATCCCCATTGATGGTTGTTCCAAATCCCCTGGGTGTTCCAAAATAGATCCCTGCCAAAGGAAAAACTAAGTTAACCTTGTAACTAAACCCTTGTCAATAAACATTTACTATCAAGCATAAATAAGAAGATCATGAAAATCTTGCTCTTGGTACAATACCATGAAATTTGATACACACAGGCTAGGTTAACAAAACAGTAGCTTATGAAATGAATTTGGTCTATGCCAAAATTTGCATACAGGCAGGCTTGGGAATGTGAGTCATGATAGACATTGAGATCTTTGTTGAAGGTAAAGAAGGTCCAACCCCCAATGAGTTCACGGACAACCATGATGTCGACTGAGTTAGCAATTTCATTCTTGAGTGGTGATGCATCCACTAACTGCTCATGCAAAAATATCAAACACTCAGTCCCTCAGACTTAAGAACCAAACTTTTCAAAAGATTACGAGAGGTTTTTTAAAAAGTGAACAAACAGAGTGTTAAAAAATGGAGAGCTGGACCTGAGGAAACACAGTTGCAGGCCGGAAGTTTGCAAACACACCCAAGCCTGCTCGGAGCTTCAGTAGACCTGTCTCTGGTTTTAATTCACGAGGATTCTTGTCCCATTTATACCTGTAATTGTAATTTCCATCAGCAAAAGATTCTGCAGTATGCTACTATCCAACTGATCACTGGACCAAACCCACTGCACAAGACCAATATGATGACAAAAAAACAAAACCTGACTCACTGAACAGTCAATATGTTAAGGCTAAAACAACACATCCTATTTTTCTCTTAACACTGTGAAACACATTCTGGCCAAAAAAAAGTTGAGCGGGGGAACATGCATTCAACCCTAACCCTAAACCCTCTGCTCTAAAATCCCTGACCTTTTACAAAAAAGACAATGGATAAGAAGAGAGAGAGGAAGATTGCAGCAATAGAGAGTCCCTCAAATTCTACCCGCCTATAGCTGCAAGGAGCACAGAGTCGGATTCCTTGCATGATTTGAGAGTATCCTCTGGTAGCGGATCCCCCACAGCATCAATTGCTGCTCCACCTACTAGCTTTTCCGTGAACTCAAATTGGATACCTGTAAAAACCAAAGGAGAGGTTTAGGGTTTAAGGCTCAGCACTAATGAGAAGTCAAACAAATTCTTCAGCAGAACCAGCTCTCCAATTATTACATCACCACTTCAAACCCTAAAACCAAAATAGGGGTTTAGGGTTTAAAGTTGTTGAGCAGAATCAGCTCTCCAACTGCATCATCCCTTCAAACCCTAAAACTAAAAGCCGGGTTTAGGTTTAAGGTTCTTCAGCAGAATCTGTCCTCTCTCCAAGTCCTTTCACCACTGAAACGCTACTGCAGGCTACTACATAATCATGGGTGAGGAAAAAGCTGCTAAAGAAGAACTGAGCTGAGCTGCCCGACATGATGAGAAATCTTCTTCATCATCCTTTACCTTCTAGCGTTCCAACAGCTTTGAGCACATCTACTGCGACTCGCATAATTTCAGGCCCGATTCCATCTCCAGGAAGCAATGTGATATTATATCTCCTACTATTCTTCACCTTCGTAGCTCCGGATCCCGAGGACGCCTTGACCACAAGCTTTCGCCTACTACTGCCTGTTGTTGAGGCCACAAAAACTCCAGGAGCCCTAATAATTCCATGCCACAAAGACGAGGAAAACTTGCAGCAGGAGGAGAAGGTGGTAATAGTGGTAGTAGTTGTTGTTGGTGTTGTCCGACTACTTAGTGCCAGACCCTCCTGCAGTAGTACCGCCATTCTTCTCCTCCCTCTTTGCTTTCTCAAAATGCTCAACTATATGAACTTTTACTACTAAGGGAAGGGATTAAAAGAAGACAGAAAATTGATACAATAAACCTCAAAAACAATCTTCTTCTTCTTCTTCTTCTTCTTCTTCCTCCTCCTCCTCCTCCTGCAGCTCCTCCTCACAAGGTAGTCTTCGCCTTCGCTTCTTCCCTTTCTCGACGGGCGCTCTTGCCCCTGTCTCTCTCGCAACCGGATCAACTGGATGTCGTCAGAACGAATGAATAAGTGATGGATGAATGTATGGATGAATCATAGGTGTCTTTCATCCAAAACACATTTTTCAAAAAAAATTGAGGTGCAATTTGTAATTTAATTCAGATTACTTTTACAACTTATAAGCAAGTTTATATTAGGGTTTATGGTGCTCATATATATATTTATTTATATAATATTCTTGGTTTTGTTCGCTTGCGATGGTGTTTGGTTGTCTTTTTCATCCATTTGTCTCGTTATTTGTTGCCATTCGTCCCATTATTTGTCCCCTCATCTAAGATAAAAAATAAAAAAAATAAAAGTTTCTAAAAAAAATTAAAACATGAACCAAGTTTAAAGAAACCAAAGGACTTCACAGTGCCCAAAGGTCACGGGTACCCACTAATATATATATATGTATACTAGTGTGGCCTGTGCCATTGGCCCAAGTGTGAACTTGTTATAATGTAGGGTGGACACAACATATGGCATTATTTTGGCAAAGGTATACTTATATATCCCATTGCAAGATCTTTCCAACAACACCAAAGGCACATTCCAATTTGTCCAAAATTTTCAGCTACGATTTAATTTAATTTAATTTAATTTTCAGTGAAGAAATCATTCAATATTCAAGAACTTTTTGCACTGCCAGTTCAAACTGCCATGGAACCAAAGCCCATCATCATCGAGAGCTTTCCAAAGACATCAAGAACATGATCTGAAAACTCTTGTGATCTGAAACATCCCGATTTGGTGGATCTCAGAACTACAAAACAAACTACCTTCCTTCATATATATATATATATGTATATATTGATAGAACCCTAATCTACAATACAAGCGATACTTGAAGTATTTAATCAAGTGAGGAGTTCAAACAATGGAGCAAATATGATGAGCCTTTTTGCAACCAAATTACATGTCAAGTACCATGACCTCAACATGCAATCTGCATGGAAATATATGGTGTCATGACCAATTTTTACTTGTGTCTAATAACCAACCCCCCACTAACCGCATCACCCCTTGAGCACCTCAGAAAACCAACCATGGAAGAAGAAGTTCTCAAAGAGAATTAATTGTTGGTGGTGGGTTAGCTCTTTAAACCAGTCTGCTCCTCAGAAAGAAAAGGATTTAAAAAAAGAAAACCCAAAAAAAAAAAGAACCTAGGGCTTTTTTAAGTCTTCCTAATGAACAAAATTCCCCAGTAACAAGTTGAAATTTTCCAATTCGTTTGAACCTAGTTTGCAAGAGAAAATGTCACTAAGAAAGATTTTCAATAAGTGTATTTTTGAGATGATCTCTTGTCGGGTCTTGCCCATTGTTTTTGTATAATGATGATCCATTGTTTTGCTTGCAGTACTCTCCAATCCTTCGTCCCCATTGTTTCTGTCCACTCTTGTTCAAACTCCTTTGGCAAAGCTTAAAGAGCTTGTTGGCCTGATAAAATATACATAATTGCAACAACCACTGCAATCCAAAACCATGGCTGTTGTTCAATTTGATTTCCAGTGCCAGTAGTTATGCTGCCATCACCACCACCACCACCACCACCACCGGTGGTGGTGCTGCTGTTGCCGTTGGAAGTACTATTCAAATTGCCACCACCCGTGCTTGTTGTGTTCCCACTCCCAGTGCTTGAATTCCCAGAGCTGCTGCCCAGCAAACCAAAGTCAGCAACTCCAGCAAGTTATTCTCCCACCAATCCTTACCAAGTGCCTCCTAAAGATACTACAAGCAATCAGAAGCCGAAGCACCCATTCAACCTACAAACATCATGTAATGATCATAATCACTGTACTGATCTCTACATATTGCACAGCTATGGAGGTCCACCTAACCATCATCACAACATCTAGAGTGGACACGTCTCCTGCACACATTTCATGCTTCCACAAAACCACTAATGATTAGAACTTGAGCATCTCCAGCAGTGCTCTTAGTCTGTGACCCTGCAAAAAATATTTCTCACATCCAAGTTTTAGTTATTTATTTATTTCCAAACCCACCGATAAAACTAAAACTGGGACTGCAAATAGGTGGGAGACTACTAAGAGCAACCCAGGAGGACCAATCAAACCATCTAGCCAATCAGAAACAGGGAGCAGGCGATCAATTTGATTTGACTCTTCCAGGGCTCCTTGAGGGCCCTGCAAGATGTGCAATTTTTCCAGGGTCACAGCAGTCTTCTTCGAGTGGATCCACTGGGTATATATATATGACTGCTGCACCTCATCCAAGATTTTCAGTGCGAGGAAAGGCCACACATACTGAGCAACAATGGAGATGCTCTTAGAGAAGATGTGAAATCAAGGATTCAAGCACCACATCAAATCTGTTTGCATCAAATCAGAGAAAGAGAAAGAGGGTTTACTAACCTTGTAATTCCAGTATACACGCATCCAGTTGTACCTACATCCAGAGTAGGTACCAGTTAACATTCAATTTTTAAAAAAATGCTTGAATGTAGTAGTACCCTTAGAAAAGATCCCTGATTGCTACACAAAAAAAGCACATACGTGATGAATCTCTCTAAGTACTACACCATGTGTGGTTGGTTATCTTGCAGGCCTTTTGAAACTAACAAACACTGGTCCATCTCTAACACTAATACTTATCATCTCTCGTACACTTCTATCAGAAACGCTTTCTTCAAAAGAATGACCAGTCCTGTTGCTAATTTGCACAAAAATATATACCAGTGTTGGTCTAGTGCATATAGGCCCAGCACAATGGTATCAACACTGGTAGCAAGGGGCCCTATCTGGCTGGTATGACTTTGAGGCAATATCAGCTTTGTGCTGGTGCCTGGCAGCCTTGTCGGGAACTGAGGTAATACCAACCTTGTCCCAATTTTACACCAGTTTCAACATCAGGTATATATATACACCTTCATGAGCATGCCAGCCAAAAATCAGTCTTTGACCAAACACTGGAAAACACATCACAGAAACACAAAATGAAGAATCCCACTTCTTTGAAAGGGAAGTGGGCGGGATGAGAGAATCAGGAGTAGAAATCTTCTTACTTGGGTCAATGGTGGTGAGAACTGCAGAGCCAGCAAAATCACAGGGGTCTGCTGAATTGCTATGTAGGAGGTAGTAAGCATTGAAGGCCCAGTTACAATGATCTTGTAGAGTATTAGGGTTGTAGCAAGCCCCGGTCGATTGAATGGGTGAGCAGTCCACTTGTCCTTGCCCTTGTAAAGGACCACAAGCCCAGTCCAATGCCCCTTGTAAAGTAGTTGAAGCTTGATTTGGCTTTGCAACACACCATTGCTCTTGTAGTCTGCGATGTCTCGGGCGACCTCTTGCAGCTGCTGTTGAGCTCAGTTGATGCTGAATCTGGTTTGTTGTTGCCCAACTCAGAATGCCATCATCATCAGCATCAGCATCATCAGCATCATACATGAAGATCTGAATGTTTGCATTCGGTTTCATGGGTGTGCCTTGGTGGTTGAAGAAATGGTCCAACAAGTTTTGGTTGAAAGTAATGGCATGACGGTCACTGGAAGGCCATGGATTCATAACAACTGCGACAGGAATCTCATCATGTGTCTGGTTCAGAGCTGCCATGGCCGAGAACAAAGAGTCCAAAACAGTATCCAAAAAATTACTGTAATGAAGCTTTGAGACGGGATCATCAAGCCCCTGAGCAGAATTGGGTTCAAAGACAAAGAACTCCACGTTGTTGGGCGGTTGTTGTTGATCATCAGTTCTGGAAGCAGCAGTAGCAGCAGCAGCAGCTGCTTCTTCATAGAGTCTAAACACATCAAGGTTGATGATGAATGGTGACTGAGATGTCGACAAGAAATCCAAAAGCTCTTCTAACAATCTCATATGAGTACTACCAGGATTGAATGTTGCCAGAGATGGAGGATTGAACATTGTTGCTACAGCTCGAGATAGATCAGGAGAACTACTAGAAGAGGAGGAGCCTAGCAAAAGCAATATGGAGTTGCATGTCGAAACCTTGATTTGTTTGTCAAGCTTTGAGGACACCAATGCTGTATGAAGATTTCTGATGGCTGGCAAAAGGAACAGGGACTGCAAGTGGTGGTTCTTGTCATCTTCACTGCCGCTGTCGAGGTCAGCATCATCATCATGTTTGCTGATGATCTCATTGCCCACAGCTATGGCAGTGATTCGGGTCGTGTTTGTATTATAAGGAATTATCCTCTGTGCAACCCATTCATGAGCTTGGGTGCTGGACATCATCGCCATGTCGATCACGTCTTCATTCTCCATCATCATTATCGCTTCCATGATTCCTGCTCCTCCTCCTCCTGACGACTTTGCATTCAGCGACTTGATCAGTTGTGGAGGAGGAGTGTTGTTGTTGATGATCTGCATTTCGACCTCTGCTGCTGCTGCAGCTGCCGTCACATCCAGATCAATCCCAAAAAACAAAAGGGTGGGGGAAGAAGAAACGATCAATCAAATAAATAAAAACGAGGACCTTACCTGAGAGAACAAAAAGGAGCAGAAGGCAAATGAGCTGAACTTGCAACAAAAGTCTCTTCCGACGTTGCTGCTCTGTCGAATACACCACCACCGCCACCACCCCACTTGAGATCCTCATCTCCGGAACTATACTCAACCAGCAGCTTTTTCCTTCCTTTCTTTCTTTCTTTCTTTCTTTCGTCTTCTCCTCCTCCCAGCAGCTTCTCGCCTTTTGAAGCTCCGCTCGCTCACTAACAAAGCATCATCACACAAGCAATCTCCAGCTCCAGCTCCAGCGCGAGCAAGCTCCTTCCCCCTCGAGCTCTGAAAGCCGAAGGGACGGACACATCTGCAGCAGCCACAGCGACGAAGCCCTTAGTACGGCCCTTACACAGGCACTTTCCCTTATCACTCCGGCCCTTACTAAGGCCTTTACATAGCACAAGAACGTTTGTACAACGTACCTTAGAGCATCCCTAGCGGTGCTTAGTATCTGACCCTGCACAATAAATTTTGGATGAAGAAAAGTCAAAACATGCCAGTTTAGCAAAATGGTATTGGCCTAGCATTTTTTTTTTGTTGAGGCTGGTAAGCACAGCCCTAACACCTGCCCACAAAAAAACGCAATAAATATGATCTAACTTACGTTCCCTGTTTTTGATTGGTTAATCATAATGATTGGTCCAGGTGGTTTTCCATGCCCAGGGGCAAATTGACCCCCTCACAATTGGGATCATGGTAAAAACCCCAAAACCCATTTAGATTGCTTATGAATATTCTAAATATTTATACATATCATCACCATAGACTAAACCAGGAGGGCCCCTGAGTCCAAATCTATAACTTTTGGGTCCTAATATTGGGTCTTTTTGGGTCCCTGGGTCCCAAATATAATAACTTTTTTGGGACCCTCTCTCTCTCTATAAACACATATGTACTACACACAAAGGACCTGTCAGAGTGAACAAAACAGATAGGTAGCCCTACCCAATGCACCATCATCCATTTGGAAGCTTGACAAACCAGTGGGTTGTGGATGGATGAACCCTAACTCAGGTTTGATATTGAGTTGGGGGGGGGGGGGGGTCAACTTTAATTTGGTAACCCATCTTGTTGATAATAGGTTCCCCTGCAGTTAGGTAGTTCAATAGTATATACTAGGTGAGTACTAGTAGGTAACTAAATGCATGTAGATGTAGGCAAGGGTTAGTGGGGTTTGTTAGTAAAGTAGGTACCTAGTAAGAACAGGAACACCAAGGTAAACACAATGGTTAACAACTTGGTGGCTTTTCCAGTGAGGTCCTATATATAGGTAGCTACGTAAGTAGTACAATAGGTGCCAATTACCTACTTAGAGCATCTCCAGTGGTGCTCAGTATGAGACCCTCCAAAAATATTTTTCACATCCAAGTTTAGTTATAGACTTATTTTGGCAACCCCACCCATAAAAGTGAAAACTCGGATAGCAAATAGGTGGGAAACTACTAATAGTAAACCACTTGGACCAATCATTATTATGATGAGGCAATCAGAAACACAGAGCAACAACAGTCAAATCATATTTATTACACTCTTTTCTGCAGGTGCACACCCTTGCTTGCTGCGCCTTTTACCAGCCACCGCAAAATGTGGAATTGTGCTGAGCCAAAACCAAACCATTTTCCTCACACAGCCCAGCAGCATGTTTTGACTTTTCTTCATCCAATTTTACTGTGCAGATCACATACTGAGCACCGCTGGAGAGGCTCTTTTACTAAGTGACCAAGGTGAACCAGCACCAAGTGGTAATATATATATATATATATATACCCTTCACATTTCTTGAGTGGAGGCCTCCCCTAAACTTGAATTAGATGAGTTGGGTTAATCTAGTATTTCCTCCTTTCCAATTGTGTGTGTGTGTGTGTGTGTGTGTATGTATGTTTTTACACTTTACTTTTTTTTGCAATAGAGTTCCTTTTTATCATCTTTATTCATCATTTCTTCATCATTTTTTGGCCATGTTTGTTTTTCCATTTCATCATGTTGGGGGTGAGATCTTTTTTTTTGTTTTGGGTTTTTTGAAAAGAAGCTTAGCTAGCCAGCTGTAAAGCTTTGAGAGAGAGGAGAATTGGTCATCCATTTTTTTCAAAAGGATCTTCTTAGCCTAAGTTTGTTCTGACAAAGCTTCAGAAAGTGTGTGTCATAGTAATATAGCAAGCCAATGAAGGCTTAGCTGAATTCTTCTTTAAAGTGGGGTTTTAAACATGATGATGATGGTGGTACCAGTGTAAGTCCTGGTTCATTCAGCCAAGCAGACTTTCTCTGTAAGTAGTAGTACCTGTACAAACCAGGAAAACATTGGAGGAGAGAGAGAGAGGAGTCAGCAGACACAGAACTGGACTCCAATGTGCTCTACTTGTTACTAAACATTCTCTGGAGCCCACTCTCCCCACCATATTACTTTTCTTGAATTTTTTTTTAATTAAATTATTTTTATTATTTTTATTCTATTCTAATATTTAATATTTTTTTATTAAAATAAAATTTAAATAAAGAAAATAGAAATGGGAAATGAGAACAAATTTTTTTGTTTTTGAAAAGGCAAAAGAGAGACATGAACAGGAAGGAGAGAACAGGCTGGGTGTGGGTGCAATTATATGAGGCTTCAATCCCTTGTCTAAAGTCCAAAACAAACAATTTGAAGTTCCAAACCAACTTTATTCCAAGAACTTTATTCAGATCACCTAAAGTAATGCAATAAGAGCATTTCCTAGTCTATTTTAGAGGGCACCTTAATAAACTTTAGCCTAGTAGAGTCAGTTTCATCATTAAATCATCTTTGTAAGACTGAAATGAATTTTATTTTGTTGTGTGTGTGTGTGTGAAAATACAAATCTAAGGTGTTGAAAAGCTAAACCCTAAACCCTAAAAACCATCATAATTATTGCAGGCTACAATCTTAAAGTGCTTCAATATGCAAAGTTGTAATAGGATGGGGTTCAAGTTTTAGAAATATTCGTGAGCTTATAATGATTGTCCAAAAGATTGCCTCATTTGATGAATTCCCCCCCCCCCAACCCTAAACCCTAAACCACCATGGTAAGAATGGGGTTCTTCTAATGTTCAAATTCCCTCGAATGTAATGCCCCTACCTAGCATTAGGTATGTGTTTGGAGCACCATGAACAACCCTAAAAGTCCCATTATTATCGCACCCAAACCAACCATTAGTGAACCTAGGTGGTATAGTTACCCATGATATACGCTCTTGTAATTGTTTCTCAACATGTCATGCCTTTGATGTTTCTATGTTATCACCATATCATTAGTAGAATGAATGAACCGTGTGGGTTTTTATGCTACACATGAAAGTGGAAGGATTTCAAAATCTTCCGTGAGTGATTATAGAACTTGTATTGGCCGTCAATTTCCCTCTAAACCAACATTTCCTTCATAGAACTCCCCTAAGAAATTTCAAGCGTCAATGAATTATCTATCTAACACACATCACCCAAAACCCAAAAATATATAGACACACATGATTTCATTTTAATGGCCTCAACTTTGAAGTTTCTCTCAAACCAACACTTTGGTATTATAGAACTTGGTAAGGAATAATCAACTAATTTTAATGAATTATCAAAATGCATAATGTTAGGAAGAACCAAATAACATAACAAGTACAATTTTAGGAAGAATCAAATAACATAAAAAGCACAATTTTAAGGAGAATCAAATAACATAACAAGTCACAAAGAAGACAAGCCTTTTGGGTGGTGTCATTCTTAGTTTATTATGACATGCATTGTAGCCAAATGAGGAATCCGTGCGATTGCAATGGAAATTGTTGAATTCCACAAGTGCTACAACGCATTCTAATTCTTTATAAACATCATCAAACCAAGAATCCAAAGAAACTTCAATGTTCTCTTCTAAAAAGGCAATGCTCATTCTAGCATGCATTTCATTGTTCGAAACATTCCCACTTATTTTCCTTTTTCTTTAGTGATAAAAATACCTATTGGGTATCATGGGAATTTTTTCTAATAAATAAATAAATAAATTGCAGCCCTTTACGCTCACCAAAGCCCCTCAGCCATGAACTTTAACTAAACACTCCAACCCACCCATGCTCAACCCTACCTTGCCTGGGACCCGTTCTCCGACCAAGCCCACAAACAAGCCTTTGGGCTTCACACAAAAAAAGGCATTGCAAAAGCGAGCTCAATGCACATGTTTAGTGCTTGTGGGGTTTAGGCTAGTCATGGAAGATTTGAACTTAACAAGAAAATACATGCTAGACCAAACTTGTGCAAAAGGTGCTCACTTAAAATCAAATTAAATAGTAAGGAACTTATAATTTGTTGGCCTTGCCTACCAAGGCAAGAAGGATATTGTGTTTAGATTCATTATAGAGTATAGTAGCTTAAGGGATTTTTATAGGCCCCTAGGTAATAATAAATAATAGGTCTA
>Ga0209611_10004429_pt1 | contig 24008 bp, 8 predicted proteins | sample S1TSphgellanicum_3_FD_187693 | JGI IMG/M metagenome (GOLD analysis project Ga0209611, IMG submission 187693) | Host-associated microbial communities from peat moss isolated from Minnesota, USA - S1T2_Fc - Sphagnum magellanicum MG (SPAdes) (version 2) | ecosystem: Host-associated > Plants > Peat...
TTCAATCATGACTAAGATGACTATGTATATAGCCATTTTAACTTGATTAACATGATTAACTTGGTTTATTTTGGCTAACCCAAAAATTATAATGTTTGATTTTACTAACTTCAATAATAATAATAATAATAATAATAGATATTACTATCAACACATGGACCATGGTAGATGCACTAAAAATCATAATGCTAGTCTAAAGATTGAATTCAATCATAAGCAAATGACAAGAACAATGATGTGTCACCACATATGACTATTGTGACTAAAATATGTTATTTCTATCAAATCTTATGTGGCATAATGTATATAATGCCCCTAGTTTTTTTAATTTAAAAATGTAATTATGAATTTTAAAAAACTATGAAATTCTATAATTAACTTAAAATAACTATGTACTTGACATGTGAAATGAAATTAATTTCAATATGAAGTTCTATATGTTTAATTCTATTGTGATTAACATTAAAGACATTATATTAGAAATTTTGAAATAAATATTTTAAATGAATGTGATTTTTAAAATTTGAAATAAAACCATTATCAAGCCAAATTTAATTACAAAACTATACGATGTGACATTGATTACAAATTTTTAGATATAATCTTTTTTATTATCAAATTTCAGTATTAATTCATCAAATGATCAATTGACACATTATAGAATATAAAAACGCTGATTTTTATAAAAAAAATCAGATGTGATTTAAATGATTTTTTAAACTTTATAACCAAAGTTGATATTCAAAACATTATGTTTGATTTTTTTTAATGAATATTAAAATTATGATAATTTCTCTACATTACCTTATGAAATGCACTACAAAATCCAATGAAATAATTATAAAAATAGATTAAGTAATGAAGTAAGGGTAAGCAAGTTGGTAGTAGAGAAGTATGTCGGAAAGTTATAAATAGTATATAGGTAGGTAGTAAATAAGTAGGACCTACCAAGGTAAATAGATATGTACTACTTACTAACCACCACTTACTACCTAGCTATCTACACATGAAATTAATTTCATTATGAAGTTAACATTTTATATAATAACATTTTAATTCAATACATACATGTGTTTATATTTATGTGGTTACAAGATATGTCATCTCATGATGTGATGGTCTGATGGTTAAGGACTTGTCTTATGGCCATAAGGTTTTTTTAAAAGTTTTGAATTATTTTGGACAAAGACAATTTTGAAGATTGATTAGAACTTGATTGAAAATGATCAAGGAGAAGGAGAAGTATGGAGAATGTAAGAGATATCTACATTCTACAAAACTCAATTTGAAAGAATTTTCTCTTTGTGATTTTTTTTGTTTTAGCATGCTTTGATGTTTTGTATCAAAAATGATTCAATGTTGGGAAGAACATAGAATAACTACATAACAAAATCAAAATAAGAAAATAACATTAGAATATGAATTACATTCTATTGAATCAGAACATAGTCTTACAAAGAATGTAAGAACTCTGAACAAAAATAGAACATAATAGAAAAAATTAAAATAAACCTTTCCCATAGCCACTAAATGCCTTACTCACCTACCTACCTAGTACCCACATGCATCTACCTACTAATAAGCCACCAAATGCTTTACTTACCTATGTTATTTATCTACTTATGTCAAGAACTAATAGAAATATTCAAATGTTCATATGGGGAGGGTGCCTTATCCTTGGCAAAATTTATGCCCTAAGAAAAGCTAACATTTTAACCATAAGGTGCCTCCTCTTGGCCAAAGTGAACCAACACCCATCATGCACCATGAAACATGGATGGTAATTGGTCACCAAACAATTTTTTGTTGGGTTTTAGTTAACCATGGTGGTTAAATAATTTTTTTTTCATTAACTACCTACTAATAGCCCACAAATAGGTTGTTAGCAAGTAAGTAGTAAAAACATCCCTTATTTATGTATAAACCATCTGGTAGTCACCTATTTTCTTATGAATGTACCTATTTGTATGTCTTACTTCTTATAGATTTGGTTACCAAGGTGAAACCAAAAATTAATTCAATTGAAATTCATCCATAACTAAGTCATAATTAATGTGAAGCATGTATTTGATTTTTTGATAATAGTAAAATAAGGGTTTAAAAAAAATAAAATCCTAAGAATCACATGGGTTTAGACATATTAAAATTTGAAATTAACCAAAACCATGTGATTTTTAGGATTTATATATTTTATTAAAAAAATAAATTTCGGATATATGTCCCAATTATTCAACAAAAATTCGAGTGCATATAAAAATGTATTTTTTAGGTTCTTTGGGTTATTTGACAAAACCTCGAATGGGTATATCAATTTACATGTAGAGTTTTTAGGTTGTTTAATAGAACCCTAACTAGATATATTAAGTATACTTTTAGTTTTTTAAGATTTTTAAAAAAATGAGTTGTTAGACCCAAGTTTTTTGTCTTCTACGATCACTAGTTCTTAAAATTGAAGGCATAACACACACAAAACTTGCACTAAGAAAGTTAATCAAACAAAAATAGTACAATGGTGCAATTTCAAATCCATAGATCAAATCCTCCAATCTAAAGCTTTTTCAAAATCTAATAATATTTGTAACTAACAACTAAAAACCTAATGAATCAAAATATGATTTTTTTTCAATAATGGTTTACAAGCTTCAACTTTTCCTTTCCATTCCAAGTTCCAAATTCCACCCTTTAGACTTAGATCCCTCAAACATTAAACCAATAGTGAACAAGAAAAAAACAACATACATTGACATAAGGACACAAGACAATAGCAAACTTAAGTTTAAAATCCCATAGTTGACATAGAAGAGACAAAAACCAAGTGCAAAAGATGAGTTCCTAAAAAAACCATACACATGTTGAGGACAAAGACAAAAATAGATTTGACAACCAAAAAAATGCCACATACATGACATTGAATATACAAAAACAAAAGGTAGATGAATGTAGTTTTGCAAACATGTACCAAATCAATTGAAAACACTACTTAATTTTTTGTATTTAACATTTTAGGGGGAAAAAATTACAAATGGAGTTGTTTTCAAGCATTGAAAATTTCAATACATTGATATACATATCTTAAAAAATTGAAATCAATACAATAAATTAAAAAAATACCTAAAAACAGTTTTAAAGTAGTTGTACCCATTATTTTTGCAATGTAAGAGGATTCATAGTTATTTTTCATAAAATTTTAATGTAAACTCTAACATATAATATAAATAATAGATCTTAAATATTTTTAATGATTCTTTAAAAGACTTTTAAAAGCGATTCCAAAAATATTCTTTAAGAAAATAGTGAGTGTCACTCATGATTGAGTGTTTACATGAAGACTTGACAACTTGGACCAACAAAAAACAAATGCATGTAGTGACATAGAAGACACACAAAAAAAGGATCGACAAAAAAATGCTTGCAATGACACATAAAACACAAAGAAAGAAAAACATAAGACCAAAAAACAAAAAAATTCCTATAATGACATAGTGACAAGAAGACAAAAGAAAAAAACTATAAGACTAACAAAAAAATTGTTTGCAATGACACAATGACAAAGAAGACACTTGAAGAAATTGAATAGAATATTAAAAAGAAAATGCTTATAATGACATAGTGACACATAAGACACAAAAAAAACTAGAAGACCAAAAAAATATCGATGTAAAAGACGCACATATGACATGAAAGGGAAAGAAAAAAGGTGAAAAACCCATATATGACATAGAAGACACAATAACCCCACCATAAACATGAAGACCAATAGAAAATTGTAAGCCAACTTGGAATCATATGCATGGAAGAATTTTTTGTGCTAAAATTTAACGAAAAATTCATTTCATCATTTTCAAGTTTCTAGTTTGTTTTACCTTAAAAACATCTATCATATTCAACAATACACATATGTGTATGATGATTTTTTTTATTAAAATCATCAACATAATTATCAAATGCATCACACAAATGATAGATAAACATTAAAAACATTTGGAAATTCCTCATGTTCCACCTCATGTTCAAATTTAGCATCTAATTCCTCCACCAAATTTGACTTTGCCTCATGTGTAGATGCAAGATCACAAAACTTGGTGCACCTAACTTATTGGTCAAATGGTCAATTCTTGCTAATGAAAATCAACTTGTTGAATTGTTTTGGTTTTAAAATAACGTTTGTGAAATGTTGTGAGAATTCTAACAATTGAAAAAATTCGTTATGTTTCAACTTAGCTAGCTAGGATGTCTAAGATTTATTTTTCCAACACAATAATTGTTAGAAACTTATGTTCTTATGTGCACCACCAAATTAAGGCACATTTATAAATGTTTACATTAACTAAATATCAATAGTAGCCATACAACTCCTTTACAACACAGTCTTTCCATGTGTTTGTTGTTATGTCCATGGTGTAAAACAAATATTCACTTGTAGCATCAAAGCCAAGTCTTGAGGTTCTTCAACAATAGAACACATTGAGAACATGTACACCTCCATTAAAAAGGGCAATAACTCCTCATCATATGCAACAATTAAGACTATTACATTATCATAACTTGCATAAATGTTGAGTGGATGCATGGATTTAAGTATGGGATCCAACATCAAAACCAACATATTGTGACCCTTCTTTTTTTCAACACAATGTAAAAATGAAAGGAAAGAGTTTAAGACATCCAACACTTTTTTTTTCCAACTTTTGATTAAAAAAATAGAAGCTTCTAGGTTCACCAAGCTATTAAGAAAAACCATTAATGTAAGGTTTTGGTGAAAGTCATGGTATGTAAAGATGATGAAATACAAGGCATCTCCAAGGAACCAATGCCTTTGACTTTGGTTCAAAACATAATTGATGACAATGGGCGACAAAACTTTGACTATCTCTTCACAACTACCCATGTCCTTGGAGACAATATACGACTTTGAAATGTGACACTTTATCAATTATAACATAGATTAATAGTGCTTTGGAATGTCAATCCATCATGCAATAACAAAACTTGGTTCGCAAACTTGCAATTTTGAAAAGAAGAAACCCAATGTGCACCAAAAAAATTGAACCAAACATGAACATAATCCAAAAACTTCACTAGAATTGAAAAAACATAAGATGGGCAACAATAAATCACAAACCTAGTGTTCAATTTTGTAGGCTTCAATCCAAAATCTATGCAAGCTTGTTCCCAAGCTTGCTTCCCATTGTCAGATTTTTTCCACAAAATAATAGTTTTTTGGAAATGGGCATTTATAGACTAGAATGTCCATAAAATCAGGTACATGGGCAATTTTTTTTGTGGTCTCCCAAATTCAAAGACATAGGTGATAAATTAAAACACACATCAAGTGAGAAAAAAATTCAAAATGATTAAATACAACCAATAGCAAACCTTTTTATTTAAATAATTGGAAGTGAAATTATCTTGCAAAATTATGTGTATGGATTCACTACATAAAAAATCTTCAATGAACAACACTTATTTTTTATTCAAATTTCAATCACATCTTAGTGAACCATAAATGCAAGTTTCCATGTTGTTTCATAAGATGAAATGTACTTTAATGGATTATTGAAAAAGCCCAAAATGCACCAATTTTTTGAAGTTCATTTTGGCATGAGAATGAAACATTTTAAAAATTTCTATTCACAAATAATGAATCTAAACATAAGAAAAATGGTCGCCCTACACCAATTTTGAAAAATTAAAATATGGTTTAATCCTATAATGGCATACAACATGACTTCTTCTAAAAAAGTAATTTGTGTTTCATTATCTTTTCTAAATTGGTTAGTAGAGGAAAACTCCCTAAAGATTACATTTGGGGTAACATGTGGATGCTTGGTGGCTAGCTCACACTTAAGTCCAATCCTAAGGCAACTACTAACCTTTTATACAAACTTCTTCATTTAGGGAATGTCCTCCCCCTCTACATGTTTTTCCATGGTACTTATGCCATTGGATTTGAAGTAAACAATGAGCCCTTTCATAATCTAGGGCATAAGGTCAAGATTTTTTGACCTGCTATTTGAATATGACAAATGATATAACACATAACCTAGTTTTGAGTAAGATCAATAGGTTGGTTATTGTTCATTTGATAAAACACTCAAATGGCCAAATTATGGTTATGAGGTTTGCATGAAACACCTTGTTTCTTCAAATTTGCCAACTACATCTCATAAACACAACAACTCTTCAACAATTTCATGTTCTTGAACCTCTTTAACTTCATCCTCAATATTGTTGATGGCAAAGTTTACAACAACTCATGAGGGCTAATATCATGCACATTAGAAACTTGCAAATCAACCAATTCATTTGGAGACTCCATGCAACCTAAGGGGAAATAAATGAGGTGAAAAAACAACAAACAAAGTAGGTTTGGAAGCTTGAAACAATATTACAAATCATGGCTTTCTTCATCAGCATAATTGGTCAAAAAAACCAAATTGTGACATTTGTTGACTTATCCAGTCAATCATATTAGACAAGTTGATTTCAACATTTCTAAGTTGGCTATTCATCAAATCAACATTTTTTTTTCAATTGATTGTTTTTTTACAGACGGTCTTTTTAATTATTGATTTTTCACCTATTCATATCAATTAGTCAATTCGACCAATTTTAATTTTGATTATTACTCAAAATAATAGTCAAAATGAACAAACATTGGATTTAATATGTAAGTAAGGTTTAAGTAGGTAGGTAAACCTAGCTTGAACTAAGCACCCAAGCTTTAAAAATTACCTTAGGTTAAACACCTAACCTAGGTTAAAAACTTAGTGAAGCTATTTAGCCTAAGCAACAAGCTTAACCTAGGAACCTAATTAGGTTACCTAGGCTAGAAACTAAGAACCTAACTAGGATAGGTAGTCTAGCCTAACCATTTAGTCTAGCTAAATAAGGTGTAAGTGTGAAAACTCAAACCCCTCACCTCCATGTTGAGGGACCAATCTTCAACCATTACACCATATTCTCGATGAACAATAAATTTTGTCATTTTATTGTTATGAACAATTTTTTCTAAGCTACCTAGGAAACCTAATTTAGTTACAATAGGTTAATTAGCCTACTTTACCCACCTAACCTACCTAGTTTTCTACCTAGCCACCTAGCCTAGAGGCCATATGTACCTATTGAGTCACTCTAATATTAATTTGGACTAATAATCAATTGTTATTAGTCAAATTAACAAGTCAAAGTGACCATAAATAATTATAAATACATATATTTAGTTATAAATATGGTTTAAACAAAATTGAATGTCCTATTGAATTATTGAACCCTTGTTTTTTTAAACTAAAGGTGTTCATATTTTGTTTTATTTAACAAAATGTCACATTTAACCAAGTAGTCAAAAAAGTCATTTTAGTCAATTGAACTTGTCAAAGGAGACATGTCATTTTAACATCCAAGGCTTTAGTCAAGTTGACCAATGTTTTGGTCAAAACAAACAAGGTTTGGATGACTTGAAAAGTCATGATATGTAGTAATGAGAGAAAGTTTGATGAATGTGTTGAAACAAAATGGGTAGGTCATGAAACACTTGGCAAATATTTTGTAGAAAATTATTAATTTTATGCAGGTTTCAACAACAATAGTTGGCACAACAAAGCTATGGAAACTCTTTGTAGGCTTGACAACTTGAGAGGAAGGAGAAATCACAAGCACACTTGAATGCACACTCTCGAAGCATAAAACTCACACGCACAAATCTTTTCAGCAATCTTAAAAATAGCACACAGACATAAAATCTTTTGGCAACCTTGAAAGCTTGAATGGGAGGAAAAACAAAGCACACAATTGAAGCATAAAGCACAAAGCAAACTTTTTAAACTGCATAAAACAAACTTATTTTCGTGTGCTCGCCCTATCCATGGACTCCAACATTATTAGCACCAATGATATTGAATGTCACCACTTTCTTGCGTTGATGCAACAACACAATGATGTTTAACACTCATTTCCAAATCATTCAAGAGAGAAGGACTCCATGTCCATGCTATCTAAAGTTCTTACAAAACTCTCAAATGTTGCTTCTCCTAAACCCTAAACCTAAACTAGAAGTGTACCCTTGTCAAGTATGAACTTGAGGATTAAACCAATTGTTGTTCAAATACATGAAGCATATTCAATCTTGGGTCAATTCTGGTTACAATTATTTAAAATATGTGAATGCTGGGTAAAGAGGCAGGCGGGTTTACAAATATTGAAATACTTGGGTATTAAGTGGGCCCCCGATTCTTTTCTGACCTCATGCTGGCCCTTATTCCCAGCAGAACAGCCCCCCCATTCACAGTCCTTACCCTACACATTAGAAGTAGTTACCCAGGTAATGGAAGGGAGACCTAAGAGGGTTAACCAGATAGGTTACCAAGGAGGAACCTTGGTAACTCGGTTGCGATTTATTGAGATTTATTCATCAATGGGGGGCATTGGTGGGTGTTGGGTCACATTCATCCCTCATTGCCCAAGTGATTACTAATCACACCAAGTTTGCTTCCCGAATCCCATTATCCCAAAACAAAAGAACAACTAATTGAGCTCTAGAGAAGTACCTAGTCTTCAATAGGCTCACATTTCAAAATAATTCACAATTATCCCTCACCCCGAGAGCTGTTTGGTGCACCGAGCCTACGATTGATATCATCCGATCTCCACATGCACAACTTGTCAAGTACATAAAACCATCAAGAGCATCCAAAGTTAGAGAAGTGCATAAGTGGGTTGTGTTGTCAGTTCATTTAGAGGCTAAACCTAACCTTCTTCCTCTAAACTTGCCCTAGAAGAGTATCCAAGAGCTAAATATGAGAGGTTTTTAGATTAGGCCATTGCACAAAGTCTAGAGAATTTCATCAACAATGAAGGCATCCAAGATAAGAAAAAAACCAATGACATTGAAAATGTTTACCGAACAAATGTACGATGAAATTAGATGCAATGTTAAAAGGAGTAGATACATGTGGATGGTCAGTACATAGTTAACCACCATGATTAACTGGATAGAAATACAATGAAGAATTGTTTCCTGTCCTCATACCATCCATCCTGCATGATGTGATGGTGGGTGTTGGAGAGTGTTTTTTTATTTGCACATTTTCACCAAATTTTGACCTGAAAAATATGATTTCGACGTGCTCAAAGGATTTTTCATGGAAAAAAATGGCCCCAAATCATCAGATTTTGGCAAAAGAAATTCCAAATCATCTAATTTTTATGATAAGTTCCAGTAGGTAGCCAAGAGTATAGAAGGAGTCTGGTTTTTTTTTCCCCTACTTCCATATCTTGTATGTAGCCAAAATTGGCTAAATTATTATAAAGATAATTGCCACCCTTGACAAAATATTTTTTAAAAAAACACTGATGGTGCTGGTCCACTTAGGCCATGCCTGCTAAGACCTGGAATCTGCTGTAGACAGCCTATTCTGTAGTACGTACTCAGCTGTGACAATTGTCATATCGGCAGAAGAATGTGCTTAGATTACAAAGTTGGAATGGCAGCTGCCATCCTCACTTGACAAAAACACAGCCGAAGCTTGTTTGCTCACACTACAACAAAATATGATTTTTCCTATTGGCAATAACTACACCTCACATGTGTGAGCCAAACAAAATAGGTTTGATCCATTTCGAATGTAAAATATACATGATATATATCTGTTTTTGGGTCGTTGTTTGATGTTGTTATAACAAACCAGATAACCATCCAACGTTGGTATATATCATGATCCAACAATAGGAACGTGTTGCATTTGAAATTGATGATCAAATCATTTAGTTTACCTCACACTTGTGTTCATGAGCCAAAGGCCTACTACCATAAGGGGGGGGGGGGGGAAAAAAAACCAATATGAATCTGTTGTAACTTGTAGTGTAGCCTCAAATTCATGAAATAGAATTAAGCCAGCAAGCAAGCCAACAAGCAACATTGTATTGTCAGTGAAGCAGTCATGAAAGGGTGTCCCATCTCTATCCACCTTCCAACAGATGTCCCTCAAATAAGTTGAGTTCATAAAGCTTGAACTGACTGACATAGGCTACACCTCATTTGGAAGGCAAAGAAATGGTAGCTACAAAACTGCTTTCATTTTGTTTTTGCAGACAACAATGGTGGCTAACAAGCTGCTTTCCAAAACTGCTTTCACTATGTTGTTCACAGATGAGTATTTTTTGGCATTTTGCCGCATAATGTTTTACAACTGGATCTTGCACCTTCCTGCGCTCTTTGACTCTTATGTTGATGCTACCTCATAAAGTACAAGAGAAATTTTGTGTATTTGAAAATTGGAGGGTCCCTGAATATCCATCCCTCCTAGAAAATTGAGGAGTGATCTTGCACCTACTCCTTAAGAGTAAGAGAGAATTTGAACTGGGATCTTCAACCTACTTTTTAAACTTTTATATAAAAAACTCTCTTTGATCGTTTGATGTCAGTTTGACAACATGCTATGTTAAAATGTGACTTTCATGACTAAAAAAAAGGCCTAGATAGTCGAATTGAACTTATTGTTTATGTCATTTTTGTAGCGCTTATGTTAAAATGACATAAATTGGGTTCTATTTGATTGTGTAATCTTATGAGAGTAGTTATGAAAATTATGTTTTGACCTAATAAATATTAGGGTTTTTTTTTCAATTTTGTCATGATATTGAAATGGCGATCATCTATAAGATGATTTAGCCAAATTTCATTACATAAGATGGGGCATTCACAAAATTGTGGGGTGGGAGTTTGTTGCTGCCTCATCCTAGGCCCCTTATTTTGGAAATTCCCCTGTACTGGGGCTTTACCCTACACAGAACTGCCTAGAATTTTACTGGTGCAATTTAGCCCAAAAGCAAAATAAAAAATTCAGAAACCAAATGATTTGGAGGGTTTCCATTGTCAAAAGTGAGAAAAATAAAAGTAAAAATCACTAGAATCCTGTAGTTGGTTTTCAGTGTGCAACCATAAATATGAAATTTTGATTTGAAAGTGTGTGCTTCATATTTTATTTATAGCCAGATCTGGCTAAAGTGTCATGAGGATGATTGCCATTTTTCCTACATCTTCATATGCATGATCGCAACTTAGGCTACATTAAAAAAAACCTAAAAAAACCACATTGCATAGAATCGGTTCATCCTGTTTTTCCTTGTGTTTAAATTTTAGAATCTTTAATATGGGATCATATGGGCTTGGCCCTCATACCGCTTGCATAGTTGTGGACAAATATTTCCCAAGTAACTATACTTTGGATAAAAATCAAAATGGAGATTATGATAACTATGATGCAAAATGCCTACACAAGAGAATTTCATTTTTTGAAACACTCAATATAATTATTTTTCATTCTTTCCCTTGATACTTGTTGGGTATCACAATATTTGTTTTTAAAAAAAGTTGTATCATTTTTTGCACTAAATAACACCCTCAGAGCAAGGGAGTTTCAGAATTCAATGCCCCTTGGCTCCACCTTAGGCAGTCGCTGACTTCAGGAACTCCTCATTCCAAGGGTGCTACCTTACACATTATGTTCATGTGGGAGGGATCTTATGCTTACAAGTAAGTACTCCTCCAGAGTGGGAGTGGTCTTACACTTACAACTCTTAAAATCACTCCCACTCTTAAGGAGGCGCCGCTCCCCTTCCCATGCTTTGTGATTTATGTGTGTTTAAATTCATGATAACTTCATGATGGATGCTATTGCAGTACATAACATTTTCCCAAAGTTTTTAATTTTCTTTATGCCTACCTACCCGATGATAAACAAGAGTACATGATTTTGGGGCGGTTCCAATTTTTTTTAATTCATTTATTTATGGTATTGATGACTCTGTTGACAGGCTTACCCCCCAAAAACCAATAGACCAAAACCCAATAGACCAATTTACCAATTCAAACATGCCTGCAAAGTTGGGGAAATTGAAATTTCAAAATTTCAAACTCACCCAATCAATGGTTTTTTCTCCCTAGTTTGTTGATGTAGCATCACAATTCACTACTGATTAGAGATCCGGAAAGTTACACAATTAAGGGGCAAGAATGGCCAGTTTCAGCATAGTACCTTGGCCATTTCAACACTTGTTCGTAGAATAATTAATTAATTTTGAAACATTAATTTCAAAAAATGGAATATTCTTAAATATTCACTAATTTCTTTCACAATGTTTTTTTTGATCGCCACGGCATCGAACGTGTAACTGGGAATGAAAATGTTACAAAACGAAATAAGTGGGACCCAAACTAGTTTTTCCACCAATTTAGGTGGTAAACTGAGTTTCATCATGTCTTTCCTTTTTCCTGAGCGCCTCCACTGCTAGTACATATATTTTCACTGCTCCTACCTGTACAACAACTATGTTTACTCTTGAACCTTGTGCATGAAATGCTGAGTTTCAGCATTTCATACTGAGATTGAATAAAATTTCATTCCTTTGCGGATACCACTGAAAGAGGGGATAGGGGGTGAAAGCAGAGGGGATAAGGGAGTGAAAGAGAGGGTGAAGACAGGGTGACTTTACCAATAACTCCAGGATCCCCAGAAAAAGATTTAGCATAAATTGGCGACATGTTTGTAAAGAACTGGTGAAAAAGCTGCCCAAAATTAAAAACTGTGTCAAAATATGACATAAAATTTCCCCAAAACAAAGAAAATCACTGCACCCAATCTAATACTGTAGCTAGTACAACGGCAACTTCAACACATATTTTTCGAAAACTTAATTAATTCCATGTTGAGAAACTTAATATGCCTGGAATAGTCAAAAGACATTTTATTTTCCATCACAAAAGTCCAAGCTGCCAACTTGGATAGAAAGAGTTGGTAGCATGGAAAAATGAACTGAGAAACTATGTCCCCAAAATTCTTCCCCTGCCATTAGCCTAGGTGAAAATGGTGATGAACAGTTTTGTAAAGAGAAATTTCATGCAGCCAACGGCAAGGCTCAGCATGCACTCATGGACGGTCCAGTTCTTTTCTTTTTGAGGGGGCAAGGGGAGACAGATTTTTTTTTCCTCCTTGTTCCCAATGTGTTCCCATCATGTTCCCAAAGGTTTACCAAAGTGTTCCTCAAGATGTTCCCAATAGCACCTGGGCTTTATCCTATATGGTTTGCATGAAGTTCAACCCCCATGTAGATAAACTGAAGAGGTGAAAATGTGGGGGAGCACATTTGTTTCTATTTTGCAACTAAGGGTCCAAATAGGTGCTTCTATTAGGAGCATGCCCAATGTTCAAAAACTTTTTTGCTGATGGGCTCCTTTAAATCAATATGGCTCATTTCAATAAAAGAAAAAGTTGTGAGCTCATTCAGGATCTAACTAATATGAATCACCGCCACGCTAAGAGCATCCCCACCGGTGCTCAGTATGTGATACTCCACATTAAAATGGGATGAAGAAAAGTCAACATATGCAGGTTTGGCTCAAGAAAATAGTTTTTCTCCTGCATATGTGCTGAGTTTCCTGAGGCTGGCAAATAGCGCAGCAGTGGCGTGCACCTGCTACAGACAAGTGTAATCAGCTCCCTATTTTCGATTGGCGAACCATCATGATTGGTCCACGTGGCTTGTTATTAGTAGTTCCCCACCTATTTGCAGTCCCTATTTCAGTTTTATGGGTGGGGTTGCAAAAATATTAATAACTAAACTTGGACGTGAGAAATATTTTTGCAGGGTAACATATTGAGCACCTGTGGGGATGCTCTAAGAGTGTACAACAGGTACAATTGGAGATAGTACATGCAACATGTACTCATTGTTTTTGCATCATAAGCCCATCATAACTCACATCTGCAAATCATAACACACATCTGCTAGTGGCAACTCGGTTATGTATTTTTTTCCATATCACAAGACACAGGTGCAAGCGCGAAATTGGGTATGCAATATTTTAAGAAAGTTGTTGACGAGATGATCAGATGGCAGATACAAGAAGAGCCTTTAAAGTTGGTTCCTGTGATGGGGAAGTGGGGCTTTAAACCTATTCTGACTTTTTGTACATATTTCTGTGGAAAAATAAATTCTCAACCTCAACTTGGGATGAACTCAATTCATCGCAAGTCAAGGATGATTCTTTGTGTTTCAGGCCTCGTTGGCCCCATGTTAATTTTGTTGATCTTGTCTTTGCAATCTCGTTTCGTGAGTCAGGCAAACATGGGCTTCTGGTGTTGTGTTTGTTCAACTTTATGGATAACTCTATTATGTCTCACAAATTGTGCCCGTGCTAATAGTCTAGGTGAAAAATGATGACAAACATTTTTGGAAATAAAAGTTTCATGCAGCCAAGGGGAAGGTTCAACATGCATTCACGAGAGATTCAATTTCCTTCTTTCGGAGGGGGAGGAGAGGGGACATTTTTCTTTTCCCCCTTGTTCCCAATCTGTTCCCATCATGTTCCCATGAGGTTCTCAAGTTATTCCCCAATACTTTTGCAATAGCGCCTCAGATTTATCCCATATGGTTTGCCCAAAGTTCAACTCTCATGTATATAAACTGAAAAGGTGGGTAATATGAGAGCAAATTTGTTTCCATTTTGTGACTGGTGTCCAAAGAGGTGCTTCTATTGGGGAGGACACAATGTTCCAAAAACATTACTGATGGGCCAATCAATATGGCTCCTTCAAAACAAAATAAAAGACAAAGTGGTGAGAGCACCCATGAACTAATAATATTAATATGAATCACATTATGAACTATATTTCGAACTTTTTGTTTTCTTCCTAAGGCTTTTTTTTTTGGTCACATTGCACTGTTGGTTTTGTCATGTTACTGCTCAACAGCTCTCTTCTGAGAACCAGCCCTAAATCTCACAAGCTTTTTGCATGGAGTTATGATGTATGTGGTGGGTCTTTCCTATTACACATTTGGCTTGTAGTAATTAAAAATAGAACATATATATCCTTTGTTTCTCCAATTTTCACTCTTTTCCTCATTGTCTTGCCCTCTTGCAATAAAGTCTCATGAGCAGGTTTATATTGACAACTAAGTTTGGCACATTTGTATTGGCCTTGTCTACCAAGGGCAAGGATATTGTGTTTAGATTCATTTATAGAGAGTATATAGTAACTCAGTGTTATTCATCATTGCAAGTAATAATAAGCCAGCAATCTTTAAACTCTTAATTGTAATGCTAGCCTACTAAGAAGCCCACATGTTGGATTGAGTTGAAAGTGCTTTGTTGGTTGCTTACAGAAAGTACAGAGAGAAATGGAATGTTAAAAAGAAAGGGGCTAACAAGTATGTTTTGTCATTTGGAGGTGTTTTACTTGATAAGCATAAATGTGTTTTGTTTTGCTACAAGTAGATTGTGATCAAGAGGTGCATGTCCTTCCTTGCCTAGGATCCTCCCTCTGGTTAATGGTTTTATTTTTGGGTCAGGTGTAATCTGGTTTTTTACTTGGGTCAATTGGGATTTATTCCAAACACAATGCTGCTGAAGTACACAAGAGCAGCAGGCCAGAGAGTTAAGTCCACTTGAATGGAATTCTAATTGAAGGAAGGACTCAGCCATTTTCATTGTATGTGACAATGGCAAAGAGCTCTTAAGGACTAAAGACCTGTGCTGATTTTGCTAGTGTAATTGGAAAGCACCTTAGAGAGTCTATCTTTTTCCACATACCATACTCCCTGATCAGATTTGACAACAAACTGCTGAATAATTAATTAATTAATTAATTTCAATTGACACTTGGGTTATTATTTTTTCATGTGCCAATGGTTTTTGAATTCTGAAATTTTCAGCAAGTAATGGTTATAAACATATTCTTGCTATGTTTATACGTGTCTTTCAGTCTTAAGTTCTTAAACTTCTAGATCTACAGTTTCAAACCAATAATGTTCAGAAAACTTGCAGATTCTTAATTTTATAATAATTATTTAAAAAATTCAGCAAGAGTAATAAATAAAATTTCAAACTTTCAACATAAAATAATAATATTTAATATTTCAAAAAAACAAAAAATATATTTAATTAATGGTAAAACTGTTCATGTACTATGATATTCTATTCCTCAGACATTTCTGAAAATGGAATGCAGGTGTTCAGTCTTTCAGAATTCCCCACAATTTTTTTGGGTTTTTCCTCAAAGTATCCATCCACTGGGTGTTACAGAAAAAAAATTTAATGCAGGTCTTTTACACATGGTTTACTTGGTAAAGCCCTTGGCTGTGGGCTTTACTGGAATCAGGCCCATGTCTGGCTTCACCTCATGTGAACCCTTGCTCCAGTAAAGCCTCCTGCAGCCTTGGGCTTGCTTTACCCTACACAAAATCTTTGCAGTGTGTTCGCTTACACATATGGTACTGTGATCTAATTTCAGTACTTTGTAGGTATTTTTCCGCTCTTATGGTGCATTCACACTTGATGTTAAATCAATGTTAAATGTAAATGTAGTTGGCATCCTAGGTGGCACCCAATGTTAAATGGGTTGATAGCTTAATGTTAAGTGAATGTTAGTTTAACATAAAATCTTCATGATAAGTAAGTTTAAGTCTTAAATGAATACCTAATATGGTGAGAAGCTACTCAACACTAGAATATATTTCAAATGGAAAACCCCTTTTATTTTGGAGGGCCATAACTTTTATATTACTTACTAAATTTGATGATTCAAAATCTTACTTCAATGCCTAAAGATGAGCTACAAATTACTAGAAGATCCCGTCATCAACCAAATTTCAATCATGATGCCAACGTCTTCTAATACACTAAGTATTCACTTGTAGACATGTTTATCCTAGTGAAAGATGAAATCAAACACTTAGATTCTTGCATTTTGACATTGTATTTGGCTTCCAATTTTTTTTTTAAATTCCAAAATGTGAACATGATTTTTATAATTAAATTATTTAAAAAAATCCATACCCATTTTTTACCTTAAAAAAGGTGTATGATTTTTTTTGGGGGCGGGGGGCGGATGGGGGAGTGGAAATCCTGTACCCTACTCATCTATCTAAAAAATAAATTGTATACTCAGACCTTATTATAATGGAAAATTTTGACCACTACTATATCTTTATTTGATGGGTATATAATTGGGAAAAAAATTATATACTCTTTCCCAAGGATATATCAAAAACAATAAACTTGCACATGAACACTAGAAAAGAGACCCAAGACAGGTGCACATAATTTCCCTCCTTGAATCAGATATTCCTTGTAACTCTGATTTTCAAAGTTCTACACATATACGAGAGTTCAAGATTGCATTTTCATATTTGTCATTTACTTCTCATAGTTAGTCAAGGAGGTAACAAGGATGTAAACGGTTTCCCAAAAAAACAAGGATGTTCATCTTATCACTTACCCCAAATTAAAAGAAAAAAAGTGTAAAATAAATCCCAAGGTTGGGAGTTTTATCAAGTTTAAAGACCTTTTCCAGTTTTTTTTTCTTGCTTCGTATCATTAAAAAAAAGGGGGGAAAGAAAATATGGGGGGCATTTCAAAAAACAAAATGCTTGCAAAATCCACAAACAACAAAGGAAAAAGTACTATGGGTAACATACCCTCCAATTACATTATAAAAATTGGAACAAGTCTTCACATAATTATTAACAACTTGCCTTATCTCTTTGAATTCTTATAGTATTATCCTCATTAGTTTAAGTGAAACGCATGTATAGGGTTCATTAATGATCATCACCATAACAATTCTAAATGTTTTCCATTTGAAAATTATGAACACATTTCATAATTACCTAACTAACTCACTCCTTTCACCAATTCCATGTGACAATTATGAAAACATTCCATAATTTTTAAAAAATCACTTTTTTCACCAACCCAACTACATGGATATAACAAGGAAAATTAGCATGTCTTTTTTTATAATTAAAATTTCATAATATGGTTGAATTGAACTTGACAAAATTATGGAAAAAAATCAATTGAAACTAACTTGTGGTATATCTAAAACTAACAATAACATGTCCACGATCATTTACAAATATAAAATAAAAATATAAACCAAATACACAACCTCTTGCCTTCAACAAATTACATTCATAAAATTACTTGTGTTTCATGTTATTTTGCAGTACCAATGACAATCAATTATTTATGTTTATTAAAATAATTTTGGGCATACATTTGAACAAATTCATTAAAAGTTTGTTAGATGGATAAGAAGAAAGATGAGATGTTGTGGTGGATGTTTGGGGAATGAAAATGTAATTGCATTTGTGAAAAATTATAACTATATTGTTTCAAGTTCATTGCAAATTTGATTTATAACAATCCCAATATAAAAATAAAGACTAACTTTTTCAAAAATTCTATAAATTAAATATTATTAAACATGATCCATTCACAAGATATCCATACAAGACATAATTTGCAACATCCAACTTGCTTAACTTCAAAAGGAACATTTTGCGGTTGGGTTTGGATACTTAATTTTCAAAAGTTTGGACAACATTGTTGATAATCTCATCTTGGTGCCATGTAAAATTTGAAAGAATTTTAATATACATATATTTAAAGACTAGAACTCTTGTTAGCATGAAAAATGTAAGGTTTTACAACAAAAGAAAGAGTTCTTCAAGATGTAAACCTCCATGTACTAGACCATTAATGTTCAAGGAATGTAACTTAACCACTTCGTTAAAGAAAATGTAAAGGAATAATTGCTCATCAATATCATTTTTTAAATGCAACCCATTATCCTCCCTATAACATTACATCCAATGCCACAAATATTCTAAGCCCAATATTTTCCTCCCTATATTCTTAATCTACATTGCCAACTTTCTTGGGCCCCATATTGTCCAAAACATTAATTATGTGATGCCCTTTTAATCATTTATAAAAAGATGTTGCAAAATACACATAGTTAGGTCCAACTTTATGCAATCCATGGATGAACTTTAAATACCTATAAGGCTCAAAGAAGGGACTATTTGAACATTCAAATCTACTAAACCTTCAACAAAAAAAAGATTACGAAAATTCACATAATAACATTTCAAAAGGTATGTATAACAAAGGAAGGATCCAACATAACATTTATAATATTTCTAACATATGTACCCCAATTAATTCAACTCATTCATCTTATTTAGGTCATTAAATACAACTAGGTTTGCAAGGGGTTGTTGGTTGTGTGCTAGGTTTTAAAAACTCTAGGAATGGTGTAATACAAAAGATTTATAGTTAGGGATGATGAAGATTATGATTTCACCATGTGAACGCAAATCACATGAACATGACAAAGGTGCAATTATTTCCTTTAGCATACCCATTTTTTTGTTTAACATTATGATAGGCATTAGTTTTATTAACACATATTTCTCCCTTAGTTTCACATCATGGAAAGGTTGTAATAATGGCACTCAATGTTAAGTAAATTCCATTTGTAGTGTTATTGTATTCATTTGGTTGTGAATCTACGCATGAATATATGGGCATTGGGTGTACTAAATGTTTAGATGGACTAGGTCACCAAAGCTAGGTGGAATCATTCAAGGTCATTAACAAAATGCAAGTGGACACAATTTCTATTAGCACCAAAGTCACCAATATATATTAAATGAGTGAACCTTCAAGTGTTTTTATCTTGTAATTAGCAAAACTTTAAAAATATAACTATCGTTCTTAGAATCAACGAATGATGGTTTCAAATTTTTAATGGTAATCATTTTCTATACCAACTTCCATATAATTCAAAGTTTGCTAAGCATTTGAAAAGCTCTTGAAAAATATGTATGTATTTCAAAAAACTCACTCCTTGATTATATTTTTCATCCAATTTTGTTGGAAATCATGTTTCCAAATACCTTCACACAATGATAAAATGAATATAAGCAGAAAATGTTGTTTTGCTCAATTCAACCCAAAATGTTGTATTAGGGTTCTCACAATTTGACAACTAAAACATTATGATAATCAATCATGTTTTCAAGTGAAAGTTGCATAAACATTATGAATATTCTTGAAGATGATATTGCAATATGTAAAATTTAAACAACTACATGAGAATCTTCCAAAAGAAGAGTTGTTACAAGAAGATTTGAATCAAAATAAGGACATTTCATGGCATAAAATAATTTGTAAATGTCAATGGAAGGGTTGACAAGATTCATGAAATACATAAACTTAGATTAAGATATTTTCAAGATGATTGAATAACACACACAAAAGAAGATTGAGAAAGAGGGCCCAAAAGATACCCATATTTAAAGACAATCAATTTCTTGTTTAAGGGAGGAACCATAGTGAGTATTCACAAGCCCTAATGCCAAATAGTGCAATATGAATATCATAGATGACATTTGTTTTTGAACGAAAATCTATGCATCCACCCTTGAAAATCACTAGGTAATGCAAAGTAGTCACATTGTACTTAGAATCTCTTATTGGAAGACATCATTTTGGAAGGGGATTGGATCCCACCTCCTCATAGTGTAATGGTCATCAAAGAACTTTGTTGTTGTACATCCTAAAACATAACAAGAAAAAATTGCTTCAATTGTCAAATTCCGTTTATAAATGAACTTTTGAAATTGCTTTTAGAATTATTTTTGAAATTGTCCAAGCACGATCATAAGCTTTGTTGTACTAGTTCCTCATTTACTCAACATTAGGTTTTGAAAACAACAAAATTTCAATGATGATGATATTTGGGTTTTAAGGGAGCAACTTTAGATTCCATGTTTTGGATGAAAATTCCACCTTAACCATTCCTTTGCAAATCCTTTTCATGTTTGCCTTTTCATATTGTTACATGTGGAAATTGTCTTCCCAAGGGATGCCAACACATATTTGAATTCAATTTACGCCACATCACATTGAATAAAAGGTTAGCATTTTACATATATATTTGAAATTGATATGCTTTCATGTTGTAATCAATATACAAATTTTAAAATGTTTTCAATAGGTGAAAAATGAATTTTATGTTATATAATTAGTGGAAGTGAAAATTATTTCTTGAAAAATCTATATGATTATGGAATTTGTTTTGATATTGTAGGTTTCAAAGAACAATGAATAATAACAATACTTTGGCCCTGTGTCAATTTGATCATCATTGGTAGTGAAGAGCAATGTAAAGCCCAAGTAGTTTATATCATATTATTGTACTTTCAACTATTGTTTGGAATTAGATAATCTTAAAAGGGGATTTTTTATTATAAATAACCTCCCACTTCCATTTTAACCAAGAATTAAACCTTGCATAGTAAATTCAATATCTGGGAAACCTTTTTTTACTTTTTTCTTATTGTTGAATATCTTGAAATAATTGAGGTTGTCATGCCCAAATTGTGGAATGTATACATATATTCTCTAGAAGTATTTGTTGATTATCGATCATAGGTGGGATAATGAATTTTTGATGATTTGAGACTTGAAAAATCTCATTTCAACCTATATTAAAGGGAAAAAAGGTCCAAATTCAACAAATTTCTTTTTAAAGGGTCACCATATTTCATTAACATTTTTTAGCATGTGGCCAAAAATACAAGGATGCCTCAATTATTTGACTAACATATTTAATTTATAACCAAATTTTGTTAAATAATCTCATGAATGATTGTCATTTCAAAATATCACAAGATTTCAAAATAAAAATCAACGGTTTGTATCATAGGGATACATGAAATTGACAATCTATCTAGTAAATTAGACATTCATTTTGTTTGGATGTGACCATACCATAACCCTCCCAAACCATGTGCCCCCTTATTGTCCATTCGGTACACTCTAAAAGGCCTTGATGAGGTGATGTGCATTTTGTCATTTTGCAATTTTTGGAGCAATGGAGCAAAAGTTATTATATTTTATTTTATTTTAAGAGAAATTGAAAATTACACTAATTTCAATAACTTAACAAGGTTCCATAAGAATTCTAAAATTAATCTCACTTCCACCAAAACAATATTGAAATGGATGACTTTAGAAGAGGTTCAATATACTTGAGCCAATGGCAAAAGGATTCACTAATTTGTTCAATACCCACACCATTGTGATGTTTATTTATATTTGGAGGATTCTACTTACCATACTAATATACAATATACCATATATTCGCTTAATATTAGAATAGACACCCCTCTTAGCTAAATTGAAACCCAAATTTTATTTATAAATCTAAAATAAACAAGTCAACAACCTAAACTCTATCATTTCTTTATATGAAGGCAAAAGATGGAAGATTCAGCCAAACAAATTTCAATAAAATTTTGGGATCTTGTTAGATTAGCGAGCATTAAGTACAAGATTTAGTCAAATTTGGCAACAATTCAAATCTGCTTGTAAAAATTCTTAGAAATCCTTCTATATTTTGGCTCCAAGTTGGAGCCTATGATAGAAATATGGCAATAGTTTCTTTATAATTCGAAATTTGGCCAAAAATTATTTAAAAAATCCTGTATACATGTTGTTGAGCCTTTTTCTCACAACAGGGCAAATTTTGCCCAAAAAACAAATGCTAGATCCATCCAATCCCACAAGCAAGATGTTAAATATCCCCTAATGAACACTACTCATTAGAACTCTTCCCCTTAATCTTAGAGTTAAGGTGTGTACTCTTATTTACTCAATTAGGAGCTCTTCTCTAATGGGCTCTAGGAGCACTACTTTTACACAATGTTCATAAGCAGGCTAATGGTAGATATCTTGACTGCCTCTAGAGAGGTGGTGAGTTCAAACGTGGTGTGAAACAATGAAAGAAGAACAAAAAGGAAAGGGCACAAAATAACAAGCCCATTAAGAGCTTGTTAGTGGACAATTTAGGGTTCTCAATTACCACATCCATTCCATGATACAAGCAAAGCAAATAAGTCATTGCATAATTGGCTCTAACCTTTGTGGCAAGATCAAACATATATCATGAGAAATGATGGAACCATGCAATAACTAATAACATGGTTAAAGACAGGTTTGAAGCTAAGTCTCCAGCTATCACCCACACATTGGTTCCAAGTTTGAGCTAAAAAATTTGAGCTTCACATTGTTGCGCATTACCAGTGATGATCAATTATTTTAATTTTTTCTTATGTTTTCATATATTTATGTCAATGTTAAATTAGTATACATTTCATGGACTTGAAAATGCACATGTTAATTTTTATTTTTTTATCCATGTTGGTGGATAAGAGAAAGGAGTGAGGTAATTATAAAATGGAGGTAGTTATTTTGGAAAGGTGGGAGATAGTTATTATGAAAATTAATAGGAAAAAAAATAGTTATAAAAAAAATAGTTATGAAATAGTTAAGCTTGAAAATGAGACAATTATTTTTGAATTGTCTTGTAAGAATGACATACTAAACTTTTTGCAAAGAACCCCATATAAAACCAGTTCTTAAGTCAATGGAATATTTACCCACAACATCTTACACACTAAAATGATCAACTCTTTTTCCTCTAGGGAAAGAGAGACAAAAGGACAAAAACGGAGTTTTTTGGAAAATTTCTAAAATGAAATTTCTACTAATAATTTAAGCTAAAATTTTGGAAAATTTCAACAAATTTTCGATATGATGAATTCGCCCAAAAAACCCAAACACTGCTGAATTCCCACCAGTGTGTTTTCCTCTGACAAATTGTGGTTTTCTCCACTTTGAAAAGTGGAAATTTTGGGGGGAAAGAAGCGTTGGTGTAAATTCCAGTAATTTTGCTATTTTTTGGGGGAATTTCCCCAATTTTTCGATATGACAAAATTGAGAAAAACAAAACAAAAATCCCTGCTCCCTAGTCCACGCTTCCCCCGCCCCCCTGTCTTTGGTTTTAATTAGGTCTGAGTTTTCAGCCATACTGTGTTGAATGGTCTACTGGCAAAGTCCTTGTCACCACAGCACAAGGGTCGTGCGCTCGAACCCAGCCAAAGTACGTACGTTCGGTGTCCGCTGGCCGAAGCTCTCTGACAACACTCCCTGACAGTCGAGGAAGGGAAGGAGAGAAGGGACTCCGTTGCCGAAGCTCGCTCACTGACGCTCTCTGACGCTTCCTGACAGTCGAGGAGGAAAGAAGAAGGCCGTCGTAGTTGGCAGACCAGTGCGGTACTGCCGTTCCGTTGATGACGGTGGGAGGGGGGGGGGG